>PPCM01000251.1_pt1 | contig 64554 bp, 43 predicted proteins | sample 1555541 | NCBI WGS metagenome assembly PPCM01 (sample SAMN05284479, study PRJNA326546) | Marine sediment metagenome, whole genome shotgun sequencing project. | isolation source: marine sediment | place: Germany: Wadden Sea | collected 2012-09-05 | reverse complement strand
TCTTATCTCCTTGTATAATGAACACCTAGTAAATTCTAAGTATTCATTTATTTTGTATTTACTTATAATGAACTTAGGCGCTGTGGCTTAGTTTTATCTCCTATAGCAGCATAGCTGACTAGTTCGTAAAGGCTCTAACCATAGCTCTATGTTCATTTGTTGATTAGTTAGATAACGCTAGACGTTTTATTTAGGGCAAGGATACATTCAACATAGAGATCTATGGAAACATAGCGTACTCATTTTTATTAAGGAGTTGTTCTTATGCTTTATGTTGGTATCGACGTTGCCAAAAACAAACACGATTTCTGTATCATTGATTCTGATGGTGTTATTCATTTTCATCACCAAACGATCTCTAACTCTTTGGATGGCTTTAAGTTCTTAGTTTCATCCATCCGGTCTGCCTTGTCTGAATCTGATAGTTTATATGCAAAAATAGGACTTGAATCAACGGGTCACTACAGCATTAACATTACAAACTATCTGCAACATTCAGGCTTTGAGATCATCACTCTCAATCCTTTGTCTACAAGTCTCTTCAGAAAAGCTCACACGCTTAGAAAGACTAAAACAGATAAAACCGACGCTATGGTCATTGCAACAATGCTTATTACCGATGATTCTAAGTCCTATTCTCCTATATCTTATCAGATTCAAGAACTAAAATCATTAACTAGGCATCGTTATCGTCTTGTTGGCTATCGTTCAAAACTCAAGCTTTCTATGAGTCGGTTGGTTGATATCATTTTTCCTGAGCTTCCTTCTGCTGTTTGGTCTATTCATCAAGCTTCTGTTCTTGCTTTTCTTACAGCATTTCCTCATCCTAAAGCTCTTTCAGTAGCTCACTTGACCAAACTTACAAACCTGCTTAAAAAAGCTTCTAGAGGTAAGTATTCAAAGGATAAAGCCCAGGAGCTTAAAACTCTTGCTTCTTCTTCCATTGGTTTATCCAACGATGCTTTAGCTTTTGAACTTAGGCAAAACATTCGTTTAATCCAAAACGTTCAAGAAGAAATCAAACTTCTGGATCAGCGAATTAAAGAAATACTCCAATCGTTGGATACACCTATTTTAAGTATCCCTGGTATCTCCTTTACCTTAGCTGCAATCATCATAAGTGAAATTGGTGATATCACTAGATTTTCATCTCCAGCCAAGCTTCTAGCTTATGCCGGTATGGAACCTTCTACTTATCAGTCAGGTAATTTTCGCGCTTCTAGTACACCAATGGTTAAGCGTGGCTCAACTTATTTACGTTGGGCCATCATGCAAGCTGCACGACTGGTTGCCATGAAAGATTCAACTTTTTCCTCATATATGAAGAAAAAGACAAGTGAGGGAAAGCACTATTATGTCGCTCTTAGTCATACTGGCAAAAAACTAATTCGTGTAATCTTTTACTTATTAAAAAATAATCAACAATTCGCACCACAAGCTTAAATCAATTCCAGCATCTGAAGATGCTTTATTTGCTATGCTTATTTATTACGAAAATGACTTTCCGTAAAATCCACATTATTCACTTGACTTCATATAGTTAGTCTTTTAACGTATCAGATTTTCGTATACATTTATTATATACCTTCGAGTATACTCTAAGTCAATTGTATTATCTTAAGGAGTTGATTGGATATGAGAAAAAGTCCGACGCAAAAAGAACCGTCCCCAGTGCGTCATAGTGGTAACGCTTAATTAATGTGTTACTTTCATTTGTTACTATTGAGTTACCATTTGCTCGTGAAGTGCGTTGATGTAAATCCCCCATAGGTCCTCTTTTGGGGTATGATTATTGTAGAATCTGAACCTGATCCCAACTACACTAGGACTATAATCAATCACGGAAGCGCCACAGTCATAGATATAGCCCATAACAACACTACTCTGATCTTTTGTCCTATTGTTAAGCAGGAACCCATTCTTTATACGACCGGGATTAAATAGAATCTGAGCAAGTATACCAAACCGATACCCTCCATCTTCCTCAAGTAACATGCCTTTATGAAGCAATCCATCAATAGATGTTTTTAATACTTTTACATCACTTAGAAACTGTTTTTTTATCTCCTTTGGCATTAACTTTGCAACAAAAATACCATAGTCTTTTTGATTCATCGAACTAGAAGACAATGCTGCCATTGTTACAATTTGATGTTCTCTATCAAGTTGTCCAAATTCTTTGACCCTTTCAAAATAGATATCTTGAATAGCATTCATAACGAAGAGTTCATCTATTGATAGATGTATCTCACTGTTATCACTCTCTAAGTCAACAAATTCACCCCTTCCAACGACATCATCTAGAAACCACTGAGCCAACATGCCATCTGCCATAGGGTAAGCAAGACAATCTGGTAACTGATGACCACCTTGTGTATACTGAATCCAATAAGGTTCTTTATAACAAAAATATGTTTTGTTCACATCACCCATTCTCTGATACATAAGAACTTGATCAGGATCATTCATCATATAATATGGTGTTTCTATTTGTATAGGTAGAACCAGTTTTTTATCTTTCCGCATCAACAATCCATTGTTGATTAAACTCTCGATAGTAAACTCTTTCAGGTATTTATTGTCATCCGCTAAATAAGCCATATAATCTAACTTAAGAGCTGACAACATACCTAGTTTGGTATTCGATACAGTGGATAGTACTATTGATTCTATTCTTGTTAAATATAGTATAGCCATATTATTCTCCTCCCTTAAACCAATTGTCTATGCTATCCATTAGGTTATCTGCAACATTAACCATCTGACCTATAGGCGTGTTATTCAAAGATTCACTGATATCTACATTTTCCCACGCCTCTTGAATTGAACCACCTAAGTTCTCTATAGATGTTAATGCACTATCCAGTGTCTGATTGCTGCCTACATAGTCTCCTAAATCAGCAGAACTCTCAGCTACTTGATTAGCAATAGCTTCTGAGTAACTTGAGATTGCATTTGTTGTTTGTGTCAATGCATTATCCAATGTCTGATTGCTACCTACATAGTCTCCAAGCCAGCTTGCAGCATGACCAACTCCCTCACCCGTATAGATTAATCCGTTTATAGATGCAGTTGAAAAAGCACTTGCCAACGTTCGAATGCTATCAAACGGATGGTCAATATCTAAACCTACATTGGCGTTAGGTGGTAAAGCAAAAAGGTCATACGTGCTGTCATGTAGAGCATCAAACAGTGATCCTTCTGGATTATGTACATCTAAGGAAGGTGCCAAAGACTCCAAATAAGCAAGTGGGTTAGTGTAAGCAGTTTCTGCTTCAACATACCCATTATAAAGGCTCTGTATATTGGCACCATATGCACCAGTGTTGGGTCCACTGGTTCCATCACTGTTGATCCGTTCAACAATATTCTCATTATTAAAAACACTATCCATAATCAGATTAGCTAGACCGCTAAGTGTTTTAATTGGAGAAATGATTTCCCCAGCATTACTACCACCGTATAAGAGATGTGTTGCTAACTCCATACCCGCTAACTGTGGATTGAGATTACCTAATTCAGCCATGGCAAATGTATTACTCGCCGCTTTTATTATGGCATATGATGGACCATCACCAAGATTGACCATATTATTAATTGCATTGTCAGCAGTACTTATGAAGTTCATTGCATGGCCAAAATAACCATATTCAGTGGGTACAGTATTCTTAATAAACTCTCCTACATCATTTAAGCCGAGGATATTACTTATTGTATCAAGTCCCCATTTTATTGTACTATCATCACCAGATGGTGCCCACGAACCATGTTCTGCAAAATAGGATATCTCAGCACCAATATCCGTTAAGATATCTTCTCCCCATACACCTAACTGTTCATAGGTTTCTTCTCCTAAATTTTCTGCTTCCTCGTAAATGACTTCACCGACTTCTTCTATGCCATTAACTAAGGCTTCTCCAGTTTCCTCCATTGTGTTGTATATAACTTCACTAGCGTCTTCTAATTCTTCGTATATGACTTCACCGACTTCTTCTAATCCTTCATAAAGTTCCTCACCAACTTCTACAAGTTCGTCATATACTTCTTCACCTACTTCACCAAGCCATTCTCCAAAACCTGACTCAGCAAGTAATGAACCTAGATATGTCCCAAGTGTAGCTCCAATCGCAGGTGGTCCGCCCATGAGTACTGCTGTTCCAGCACCTTCACTTTGTATCCAATTTGAGAATGTTGCACCACTTTCAATCCAGCCTCCATCATCTGCTAGTACTGAAACATCAAATATTTTAGCTATTATGCTACCAAGAATGGTCATAACTAACATACTAGCTGCTTGTCTTGAACTTAACATTTCCATACCAACGAGAAAACCAAGTACCACAAATACAGCCGCTAACACATAAAAGCTCCAGTCGCCAAAAGGCATCACCCAGCATATCAATAGGGCAAAAGTCACAGAGAGTACCATAATGAAAATGAAGGACTTATTAATTTGAATCTTTTTCTTTCGTAATTGGTTCACATCATCAAGTCCCATTTTTATGGCTATACCAATAAATCCTTTCTCTCTAAGAGAATAGGATAACAATAGAATAAAGAAATATAGAATGACTAAATAGGTGTTGGGTATTAACATGAATACAAGAAGATAAATACCTGTCGTAATGAAGAATATACCTTTATGTGCACTTGTTACCTTAGAAAAATCATGGATGATTGAACTTGGTATCATTACTATTTCCTTCAAAAAAGTCTTTAAAGAATCCTGTCTAATTCTTCCAACGATAGTCATAATGAAAAACAGGGCAAACATCCAAAAAATTGATGCTGATTGGTAAGAATTTTTCAATGCTGTTATTGGCATTAAGGCATTTCCCTTGGAAGGAGCAAAGCCTTCATTCTTAACCACCACAAGGTAAGTATTGATTACAACTATGGTCAAAAATATAAGGACCAACTTAATAAGCTGCCTTAGGGCCATCTTAGGTATACTTTTCACTATGCTTTTAAGCATCGTCCAGACAAGTTGATATAAGTGTTTTGGCACTTGAGATGATTGATTATCAGATGTGGTCATATGACACCCCCTACAGTGTTTTTTGATCTGTTATTAGTCACTTTAAGAATATCCTAATGACCAGTTACCTTTATATCTTAAGGATACCACAACGATTTTACAAATCATAATTACTGCCACTAAATAGATTACAATCATTTCTTATTGCTTATTGTTATTGTGATTCAAAAAAATCTTAAAATGTACAAAGCAAATTTGTGACGCAAAAAGAACCGTCCCCAGTGCGTTGTTATTGTGATATTTACTAAAGATTCATATAGTAGCTCAGGCCTTGTTGACAGTGGCTTTGAACCCATGTTATACTTCAATTACTTTGATTATCAAACTAAATTTGGAGGCTTATAATGGCGATTAAGATTATTGTAGACAGTACCTGTGACATTGACATGTCCATGCAAGAAGAACTAAAGATTAACATCCTTCCACTGACTGTACATTTTGGTGATGAGGAATTCCACGACGGCATTGATATCAGTAAAAAAGATTTCTTCAAGAAGATGAGAACGGCTGATAAATCACCTACTACTAGTCAGGTGACACCTCAGGCATTTGAAAGTTTATTTAAGCAATATCTGGATGAAGGACATGATATCATCGTTATTACAATCGCATCCAAACTCAGTGGTACCTATCAATCAGCTCATATAGCAAAGACAACTTTGGAAAATGATACAATTCATCTAATAGACTCCGAAACCACAACAATGGGTCTTGCATGGTTGGTCTATGAAGCCATTGCAATGAGAGAACAAGGACTGGATGCAAATTCTATAGTAGAGAACATCGAGCAACTTAAGCAAAAGATCATTATCTACGCAATGATTGAAAACCTTGAGTATCTTAAAAAAGGTGGTAGACTTTCTACGGTTGGTGCGACAGTTGGGACAATCTTGAACCTTAAGCCTATTATCCAGATTAAAAATGGTGTGATTACTGTTGTTCAAAAGACGAGAGGTAATGCCAAAGCTTACAAATGGATCCTTAATAAAGCTCAAGAAGATTCTATAGACACAAGCAAACCAGTCTTCTTTGGACATACAGATGCATCTGACAAACTTATACCTTTTATGGAAAAATCTACTGACAAGCTCAAACCTTCTTCTGTTGAGACGACTGAGATTGGTATTGCTATTGGTGCTCATGGTGGACCTGGTTGTATTGGGATTGGTTTTGTGACTGTTTAGAGTTTGGTAGGAGAGAATACATACCACGGAAAGCTCGGAAGGCACGGAATAATGAACCATAGACACTGGATTCCCGAAACTCGAGAATGACAAGACTAAGACGCTGGACACTTCCTTCGGGGCATGACTAATCTACTACCCTATTTTGTGATTTCATGTCTTTGTGGCCAATTATTTTAAGTACTTATTCGGCGAATTCTGCGTTCTCCGCGTTACTAATGATAGATCCTCACGTCGGCATAATACACCTCCTCAGGATGACGGGTTATGGCATTTTGCCTCTTTAGGATGACGGGGTGATGATATTTTGCCTCCTTAGAATGACGGGGTGATGATATTTTGCCTCCTTAGAATGACAAATAATACAAAAGCCAGAAGTGATTTCACAATCACCTCTGGCTTTATTTATTCTACATATTTACTTCTTCGCCAATATATCCTTAATCATACCAAGGTTATCTGTCAACTCACCAAGGGCCATAACACCTTGCCCTAATTTGTCATCACCTTTGACTAACTTATTCTTAACGAATATTTCTTTGATCTCTGTCCATCGTTTTGCCTCATCATCATCTAGGACTCCAACCAACTCTTTCCACTTAAGCATATTGGCTTCAGCACCTGTTGTTAGGGTCTGTGAGTCATTCTCATAGCTAGCAAGAACTTCTAGAGCTAGTTCCTCTTCGTTCATAATGGCTACAATTTTTTCAGCAATACGATTCATATTTCTATAAGAACCTTGTAACTTAAAGCTTGGTTCATTACGGTAGGCATCTGCTTGAGCTGCTGAATAGATGTATTCCATGTTCACCTTAAGTACAATGTCACGTACAACAAACAGCTTCCTGAGAACTGCAATGTACTCCTCGAGCTCATCTACAGAATAAGTACTTTCAAAAGTAACTGCCTCTCGGTCTGCACCTTCTGCCATTTCAATAAGTCCATATAAATCTTTCTGGCTTCTGCTCGATAACTTTGTAAGCACAGGATTAGAGGTTAAACTATTCTCAATGTAACTTAGTTTAAAGGCCTCTTCATTGGCTCTTAACATATCACCTAAGTTATAGATATCCGCTCTGTTAGACAACATATCCGGAATTCTAAACTTCTCACCAGATTCAGTATAGGGGTTCCCTGCCATGACAATGGCCACTTTCTTCCCACGAAGGTCATAGGTCTGTGCCTTGCCATTGTAAACACCTTCAATCTTACGTTGACCATCACATAGAGAGATGAACTTCTGTAAGAATTCAGGGTTACAGTGCTGGATATCATCCACATAAATCATAATGTTGTTACCCATTTTAAAGGCTAGGTTCAACTTACGCAACTCATCTTTAGCACTTGTGTTCTCCGCCTTCTCAGGATCTAATGAAGTAACCTCATGTCCAAGGGCTGGGCCATTCACCTTAACCAAAGTAATCCCTAGTCGACTAGCAATATATTCCATCAAGGTTGTCTTACCATAACCTGGTGGTGACACAAGCAGTAACAATCCCATAAGGTCTGTTCGTTTGTTTTCACCTACAACACCCATTTGTTTGGCTAAGTTATCCCCAACAAGTGGTAAATAAACATCATCTATCAACTTATTCCTTACAAATGATGTTAAAACTTTCGGTTTGAAGTCATCTAGGTGTAGGGCTTCTTTAAACTCACTTAATAAAGATTTCTTAAGTTCTTGGAAATTGATATAATCCACAACTGTATAATTATGATACTCTTGTAGCTTCCTTATAAACTTTGTATAAGACACAACATATTTGCCATTGTCCACACAATTATGACTACCAACTAAACCTTCAAGCTCAACTTTGGTATCTACATGAATGACACGACCAAATTGAGCCTCTTCATCAATCAAAAGAGCAATAACTTCATCTAAGATGCCAGCTACTTCGTCTTCATCAGGTGTCTTAAAGATCGGCATCTGATCTTGAGCTTCTGCTTTATAGGCATAAACCCATTCTTTAACTAAGTAGAAAAGTCCTTCAATATCTTTCTGACTCTTCTTTGTAGAGTCCTTAAAAGCATCTATAGCTTGGTGTTCACTTATGTAAGATAAGAAGCCATCATAGATTAATTTTGCCTCTTTACTCACAACAAATTCAGCACCAGCCATCACTTCTTTACATAGGTATTCTGAAGCTTCAACCATCAACTCTTGACTGAAGAAAGTTAGGTCTGCATAAGCCTTTCTAAGTTCCTCTTGGACAAGTGGTAAATAATTCTCAAGGTTTGGTGACGACTTAAAGAAGGATCCAACTTTGCTCAACTCACTCAGGCGACTCATAATAAGTGTCTTCATGGAAGGTTCTGCAAGTACATGCCAGTAAACTCTAGCAATAGCCCTTACCTCATTGCTATAAATTAGCAAATCAATGTTCTGGTGAAGCTCTAACACTGTCTTTAATATCCTTGCACCATCATGGTCATGAACACCTTTCATGTAACCTTCTTGATATCTTGGCTCCATGAAAGTTCTAACAATCTCAACCATCTTAGTATCTGATAGGGCATACAATTCTTCTAAACTATAGGAAGTCTTTGTTCTAGCCGCTTCAAAAATAAGATAGGCTAAGTATTCTGCTCTATATACATCACTGTTCTCAGAAACTATATTCTGTCCGTAAACATGAGCGTATTGACTGATTGTTGAATCATCAATTTCATCCCAAAAGTCAGTTCCAGTAATATGATAATGTAAGGATCCTTCCTTCTGAACAATGGTCAAATCAATGTCCTTAGTATTTACCGAAAAATGGTGTTTACCAAGCTTAATGACATTATCGCCGCCTAGGTAGAGGTCTTGTTTATCCTTCAATTGCCTAATAGTATTTTCTCTAAGGGTCTTAAGTTTAGATCCAATTTCATCAGCCTTAACACTATCACCAAGTTCTCTAAGGGTTGAAATAATGTCTCTAACCTTCTCAGCCATAATGTCGGTAGCAAGATAACCATTAATTTCTTCAACTGTTTTAAAAGCTTTCAGGCGATTCTCTATACCAGAAATAATTCGCTCAGCTGATGTGAAAAGTGCCATCATCTGACGATTTAACTTATCAAGTATGAGCTGCTTCTTACTTTCAAAAGCGTTGTATAACTCTTCTCTCTTTTCGCTTAATAATAAAATGTACTCGTCAAACTCAGCAAATTTTCCTTCGAGCTCCTGTAACTGCACCATGACCTTATTCAGATAGAGATCACACTTATCTACTGTATCAGAGACATCCAGATAGTTGACAACTGCTTGACTTAAGAGCTTCATCTGAGAGTTGAATTGGGTTGTCATTTCACTTTTGGTGAAGGATTCAACTTTAGTCTTTAACCGTGCCTTAGCATTGTTTATTAAGGAAAACAAGGAAGATATTTTCTCAATGATTGCTGTTGTTACCGTTGGGTCTTCTATCTTAAAATTACCAACAATATCAATAAGTAGTTCTAGATCAGCTGAAGTTTCATCCATTCTCTCAAGCAATTCTTTACCTTGATTGGATTTCTCAACTTTGGCAATCTCACCACCAAGTTCATCTACCTTATCAGCATAAACTATTAAACCATCTGGTTGTATCAAGAACTCCACACAACGTGTTGTAAAGGCTTCATTCTTTTCCTTTACCTGTGCATCTAGAGCATCAACCACCTTTAGGTCTGTATATCTTAGGTCACGTAAAGAAACTATTTTGCCTCGAATATTTCTGATCTTAGCAAGGGCTGTGACATATTGATTCACGGTATCAAAGGATTCGTATTCCAATGATTTTAATAACTCATCTGCCTCTTCTGACACAGTTGTAATTTGCTTCTTAGTTGATGATTTGATTCTTGTAACCTTCTCAAATTCTCCAATAGCAAAAGCAGCAGTATCTCTAACTTTTAATAGAGTTTCTTTGAGGTTAAAAGCACCCTCTTTGTCAATCCAGAAATAAGCGTCTAGTATGAGCTCAGTTTCTTTCATGATATCCATATAGATACTTTGGTAACTTTCACCTTTACTAATCAGCTTCATCACATTTTTACATTCAGCCATACAGTTAACAATATCTTTATTTCCAATATTATAAAGGACTGAGTCCGTGCGACTTTCACCAACATAGTTCTTGCCCACGTAAGGTGTCTGCCACATCTGAATCATATGATTCTTTCGTGGGTCTGCCTCATGTTTGAAAACAATCATTTCACCATTATTAAAGTGAGAATAACCTGAACACACAATCGGTGTATCAATGGTTTGCTCAATAATATTGTAGTTGTAGATCAAGTATAAGCCACTATCAACGTTATAGAAGATGTATTGAAAGTCTTCACCGTTAGAAGATCCAATGCTTTGATCAAAAACTGAATTCTCAGCAGGTACATCAAAGACCTTGTGGTCCCCATTCAGTAGATAGTAACCCTTTGGAAAAATCAATCCATGACCACCTGGTAACAACATACATGCATCTTCAATGGAGTCAATTCTCACAACGGTCTTCATCTTATTGTTGAATATGAAATACCTAAAAGCCTCTTCTTTGTAAGGTCGAATTTTCAGGACAATTATCTGGTCTAAATCTGCATAATAAAAGTCTGCATCATCTAGGTTCTGATCTTTATCCTCTACAGGTTCAGAGTAGATACCTTTACCTACATCTGTATTGTCCTCTACCTTGATGGTTAAGTCTCCACCAATCGTTTCAACAAAAACTTTATCAAGAATAGAGACATGTGAATGTACACCAAGACGTTGATCATCTCTTGTGGCTTCAACAAAGTCAAAAGCATTCTTATGGACAAACTTCACTTCATGTTCACTACGACAATCTACATAAGTCAGAGAACTGCCCTCAACCAACCACTTAAAAACCTTAATGTCATTGGCTGTTTTACCTGTCTGAAAAATCATGTAAAAATAAGGACCACTTATGGTGAATTTAGCAAAAAATGTATGTTTATAGTATTGATATAATTCGTCAAAATCGCTGATAAACTGATCGTCATTAATAAGATCTAAAGACTGTTTTGAGAAGGTATGTTGATCGTACTTATAGATTGAAAAAACATCTGACACTTCTACTTTAGACTTAAGACCAATATGAACGTTATAACCAAAGATAAAACACCCATCAACCGGCGCCATATCTCTTGGTATACAGTTATTTTCTGTGATAATACGTTCGCTACCAAGAAGCTTTGTGTCAATTGACCCAAAGACTTCTTTTCTAGCTAAGTTAAGTTTCTCTACTCGGTCTTTAAGCTCATCCCCTTGTTTAGCGAGACGGCCTTTAATGACTTCATAAGTACCTGTTTCCATTTCTTTATTTTGCTGGTCTTCTTGTTGCAGTTTTTCATCAACTGCATTGATTTCTTTTCCGTCCACTATCCTTTACCTCACATTTGTGACGTATTAATAATATTGGCTGGTAAGTGACCAACACCTGCTTGACTAATTTTCTCTAACAGACCTTTAAGCATTGTTTTATCTGTAGAATTAGCACCCTTCATCATCTTATTCACAGCACCTGCAATAGATAAGTTCATAAGGTCATCTGATGTTAAGTTAAATCGACCAACTAAAGTCTTAAGTTGCTGCTCAAAGTATGCTGGATCTCCATTTAGGAATGTGTCTTTAACATCTTGAAGTACGTCACTATTACCAACTAGACGGTCATAAGATTTACCTTGAGTAATGGAACCAATAATCTTATCAAAGAACATTGTCTCTCCACCAACGATGTCAATATTGGCTGACTTAAGGGCTTCACGAATAACAGAAGCTTGTGATTGTGCAATCTCTGTTTGAATGTTAATTTTGGCAAGTTCAATATCCTTCTCTTTGTTAAGGTTAAGTTTGAACTCTTCGTGACCACGACCAACTTCATCAAGAAGTTTCATGCTGGTAGCTTTTTCTTTGATACCTTCTGCTTCTGCAATGTATTTCTTCTTAAGTACATCTGCTTCAACTGTTCCTTCTTTTTCCTTAACTTCAACTTTAGCCGTTTCACCTTTAGCTTCTGCAAAGGCTCTTGCTTCAATAACTTTAGCGTCTGCAATACCACTAACAGATTCTTCTAGTACTTTGGCGTCAACAATAACTTTGATTGCTTCTGCTTCTTTTTGTGATGCTTTTAAGTTTGCTTCTGCGTCAATGATTGTCTTCTCAGCCATCATCTCTGCTTCTTGTTTCATAGCTTCTGCTGCTCTAACTTTAATGGTTAACTGTGCATCTGCTTCTTCTTCAGCTCTTCTAAGGGCAACTTGCTTAGCACGTTCTGCTTGAGCAAAAGCAGTTGTATCTTTAATCTTCTCTTCTTCCACAACCGTTGCTTTCTCTACAGTGACTCTCTCTTTGATGACACCTTGAATAATCTTCTTCTCAACTTCTAGTTCTTTTTCCTTCTCTATAATGGCAAGTTCTACTAACTTCTCTTTTTCTGTCTTCTCAAGTAATCTCTTACGGTCTACACGTTCTGTTTCAATTGCATCTGTGCTTTCCTTAGCCTTCTCTGCTACAATCACTTGTCGCTCTTTGTTTTGCTCAGCTACTTCAATAGATTCTTCTGTTTTAACTCTTGCAAGTTCAGCTTTAAGTCTTTCTTCCTGAGCAATTTTTTCAGCTTCTGCTTCTTCTCTTGAATTAATAATGGCAATTTCACGTTTTTGCTTTGCTTCTGCTTCAGCGTTTTGCTTCTCAAGTTCCAAGATTGCTTCTCTTGCTGATACGTCTTGTTTCTTAATTGTTTTTTGCTTATCTCTATCTATTTGATTAGCTAGTATAGATTGTTCTGCTGTTAATTCAGTGATTTTCTTAATACCTTCAGCATCAAGAATGTTATTGGCATTTAGTAAGTTAACATCTGTTTGCTCAAGGTAATCAATAGCTGCATCATCAAGAACATAACCATTTAAATCTGTACCAATAATTTGAAGTATTTCATTCTTAAAAGTTTCTCTATCAGTGTAAAGTTGAACAAAATCGAACTTCTTACCAACTGTTTTAAGGGCTTCTGAGAATTTAGCATCAAAGAATTCCATAAGGGTTGTTGGGTCAGATGCTTTTTTACAACCGATTAATTGAGCAACTTTTAGAACGTCTTCCTTCTCTTGGTTAACACGTACGAAAAAGGCTACGCGGATATCTGCTCTTAAGTTGTCTTTACAGATTAGCCCATCTTTACCTTCTCTGGCAATCTCAACTCTCTTAACAGAAATGTCCATGATTTCATATCTGTGAATGACTGGTACAACCAAGATTCCTGCAAAACAAACAACCTGGCCACCTACACCATTACGAATGATCACTTTACTCTGTTCTACCTTGTGATAGAATAGTGAGAATAGAGCTAACAATCCTGCTACAATAATGACAAATGCTAAAATTCCAACTAAAATAACTTGTACAATAAATCCTAATTCCATGTTTTTTCTCCTCCTAATTTCCTTATGTAAAATATATTTTTATTCATGTCTTTCCTTCTTACAAATGCTTCTTCACCTTTAGAAAAAGATTCACCATCAACATCAGGTACAACATTGATAACAATGGTGCCGTGATCCTTTTTCATTTCAGCTTGACCCATTTGCCCATGATCAATATCACACCTTAAAATGCAAAAATCATTTACAGTTGGAGACACTTTTTTATTCTGTTGTTCACTGGCTTTGAATATACTTTTTAATGGCCACGTTTCATACTTAGTAACAAACATGCTCAGCACAAAAGTAGGTATCAACAATATACCGTTCAAAAAACCGCCAGGTGAAATTGGTAAATAATATAGAAACATAGATAGTATCCAGAAATTCAATGTTAATATGCTGAAAAACAACATAAATGGTAACTCAGCAACGTTCAAAAAGACAAAGAATCCTGATATGACACCAGCTGCTTCACTGCCCTCTACATCTAGGTCGAAATCTAGAAACTCAAGGTCTAGAAATCCAATAATAACAATAATCCAATACATCAATATTAGACCTAGAAGTACCGTAGGAATGATGTTAGCACCCGTCAATGCAAACCTTATTAATTCGATAATTATTACCCCCTTCGTCAATAAATTATCATACTCTACTGTATTATACATGAAACAACCATTTTCTTCCATACTTAGAACAGAAATGTAATCAAATATAAACATATGAGCCCGGATTTAATATTTTCATAATAAATACACCAGCCTCCTTAGCAGTTGCCAAGTGTGACTGGTGTCATTTGTTACTTATTAACCTACTTCACATCACTCAAATAACTTGAATATTTAAAGTCTTCATTACGGATATGTTTAAGGACCCACTGTGATAAGAAAACTATTAATTTCTTAAGTTCAGCCTTATCCTCATAGTCAAAATTATTAAAATCAACAGAAGTGACTTGTTTAATAAAGTTCTTATGAATTTCCTTGTGTTTTTCAAGACCCCTATAGCGACCTCTTTCCATAATACCTTCTTCACTTTCAAAGTGATATACCGTGTAATCTTTTAACTCACCAACGATATTTAGAAATCTATCTTTGGTCTTGTTATCACTATCTCTAAATTGCTGAAGTTTACGACCTATGGCTAATAACTGTTTATGTTGTGAATCAATCACATCGTTATAAACTGTTAACTTTTGACTCCATTCAAATAGGGCAGCACTCTTTGACGTATCTCTTGTTTCTAAAGTTGATGCCATAATATCACTTAATGTCGAAATAATGATTTCAGATTCATTTTCAATAGCCTCAAGACATGTTTCTGCTCCATCTTTGTCCCCCTTATTGTATGCAATAACTGCCTCTTTAGCATGTTTATGGAGGGCTTCATGAGGACCATTAATCTTCATGATTGAGTCATGGTATAAATGTTCATTCTTATCTAAACTATCAATCCATTTACCTAAACGACACTGATGATGATTTCCTACTGTTTCAGCATGTAGTTCTTCATAACCAAGGATCATATTGTAAATCATCCAACGCCAATTTAAGTGGTCTGTAATGGCTATATCAATAATGTCCGTCTCTGATATAAGTTTGTCGTGACCGATAAGTTCAGTTCTAACACCATTAATTTCTTTTGCAATATCAGAGAAAGCTTTACCTGTTTGAGTCGTTGTTGCATGAAGGCGTCTGGTGTGCTCATTAATATCTTCCATGTTAGCAGCTACTTCTTGAGTTGCTGCAGTTTGCTGTTCAATTTGCCTACTGATCGCTGTCATGCTATCCAACATTGATACCGTTTCTTGCTTGGACACATCAACAGATTCAGAGGCCTTGTTAATGTACTCTACACCTTTTTCAAAACTCACTGTTGCATCTTCTATTGCCTCTACAGACTTGTCTACAGAAACTCCTAGATCGTTTACAACATCTTGAATAAGTTTTACAGATTCTTTTGTACTTTCAGATAATTTCTTTATTTCGTCTGCAACAACTGCAAAACCTCTACCTGCTTCACCTGCTCGGGCTGCTTCGATTGATGCATTTAGGGCTAATAGATTGGTTTGCTCAGCTACAGATTCAATAATACCAACCATTTCTTTGATTTTAGTGGCTTGATCTGTTACATCCCCTACTTTTTCCTTCGCAACACCCGTGAGTTTATAAGCATCGTCAATCATTTCAACTGCGTCTTTTAGTTCTTTTGTTCCAGTTTCTGTTACTTCAACAGATTTATTGGCTGATTCTGTACTTTCCATGACATGTTCAGCAATCTCCATGATTGAAGCACTCATCTCCTGGCTTGTAGAAGCTACCATTTCAACAGAAGCTAATTGGGTGTTCAATCTCATAATCATATCTTTAACAAAATCCATTTTCATGATGTATTGAGCCATCTGATTAATATCTTTTAGAGTGCCATGTTGTACCTGTTGACTGTCAGTGATGATATCCTCTATCTTCCTAAAAAAGACTTCCAACTCACCATTATCAACATCCATTTCCTGTCTAGCTAGTCTTTGGTCTAACATCTCAATTAAGGCTAGTGGGGCAACCTTATTCTCTTGAACTTTCTTAGTCTTTTTAAACATCCTAATGACCTCCTAAATGAATTTTTCATTTTAATGTCTCTTATATAATATTGTACATCAATAAAGAATGAATATCTACGAAGAAATATAGTTTAATCCTTATAATCATCGGAATATTATTGCCTATAGGTTAAAAATATTAAATAAGACTTTACTCTCACGTCAATTGTATCTACTCATACTTTCAGCTATACTTTGAATAGATTAGAACCCGGAGGACATTATGACTATTGGAAAAAAGATTCTACACCTTAGAAAAGAACTCAATCTAACACAATCCCAAATAGCAGAAGCCGTAGGTGTTTCAACTCCCGCAGTAAGCAAATGGGAAACGGATGCCACTTTACCAGATGTGTCACTGCTTGGTCCTATTGCACGAAAGCTGGGGACAGATCTTAATAGCTTGCTCAGCTTCACACAAGAACTTAGTCCAATAGAAACGGACCAATTAATGCACAAATTGATTCAACTTTTCAACACCAAAGGATTCAATTCAGGTGCTAAAGCTTGTCTAAAATCAGTTAATGAATACCCAAACAACTACTACTTAAAGTTCAAAGTTGCTGTCAATATAAGACAATACAAAACACTCCTTGATATAGATTGTTCCAAATCCCAATTGGCTAGGTACGATGAAGAAATAATACGCCTACTTACTGAAGTCAGTCATGCATCACTTGATCCTAATATGAGTAGGATAAAAAACGCCGCTATTAGGACATTATCAACCATTTTTATTGAAACTAATCGATTTGAAGAAGCAGAGCAACTACTTTATCCACTTCCTAGGAAAGTATTAAATGGACGTGAGAGGTTAAAATCAGTCTATCTAAAGCTTGGTGATACTTACGAGGCAAAAAGCTTAGCCCAAACAGAGTTACTTGTAGATCTTGAACATTTGCTAATAGACCTTTTAACTTTATTCAAATCAAGCCTATTAGAAGGCTCCACCCAAAAAGCTTATGACTTTGCCAATGACTTCTACAATTTAGCAAGCCTCATTCGACTCCCAGCTTATTCCCCATCTTTGCTGAGAGTTGAATACTTCCTTGCTCAGAAAGATATATCTGGTGCACAAGAAGCTTTCAAATCTATGATTGATGAAATCATAACTTCTAATTTAGTATTTACCTCATCTAAGTACTATGATGTCATTAAAGACAGCTTACCTACAATGTCAAAAATCTTAAAGAAGGATTATAGAATCGCCATGTATAAAGAGATTGTTGATAATCCATTGTATGATGATTTACTTCAGACTGCTCCTAGTCAAAAAGCACTTAACGAATTAAAGCATGTAGTTGATGTATAAGAAACAGGCATCCAAAAATGGATGCCTGTTATTTTATACATGATGGATTCTTACGTCAGCATAATACACTTCCTCAGAATGACAAACATAGGACCAACACAAAACCAGGTAAATCATATGGTAAAGACAACCACAGATTTCACAGATCACACAGATAAATCTTTACAAAAGTATATCAATAGACTTTTGCAACTAGTCGGACTTATAGGGAGACAAAGAAGTCACATCCAAAATGTCATTCTGATCACACAACGACATCCATCCGTCTTTATCCTCTTTTATCCCTGTATCCTGCTATGCTTCTTCCCTGTATCCTGCTATACTTCTTCCCTGTATCCTGCTATGCTTTTATACATCCACCTTCTCTATCAACCTCATCAAATACTTAGATTGGAACTTCTCACTCACCAATAGTTGTTTCACAGGTGGTAACTTTAGGAAGGCTCCAGTAAAGGCTGCCATAAATTTATGACTTGCCATGGCTTGATTGTCAAAAATCAAGTTATGAAGTGTATCTGTCTCTATAGCCTCAAGTACCAATTTATGGACTGTATTCACTGGGGTGAAAATTCTTTTTTCACGTTTCATCATCTCAAGAGCATCTACTTTACAAACCCTTTCACAAACACCACATCCTAGACATAGCTCAGAGTCTAATTGTACTTTACCAGCATCGTCTATTGTAAAACATCCAACCGGACATACTTTCACACACTTTTTACAAGACACACATTGCTCATTCATCTCAGCAATAAAGTTGGATGAGCTAATGGTCTGTGGTATCCCCATCTTCTTAGCTCCTTTTAGGGCCATACAACAACAAGAACAACAATTGCAAATGAATCCAACATCATCCTTCACATTTTCTGCAAATTGAACTAAATTATGGTCGTAGGCAAGTTCTAATATGTCTAGGGCTTCTTCTTTGGTAATTTCTCTAGCATAGCCATGTTTTGACAAAGAGTGGGTTAAAGGACCAACAGATAAACACACTTCTTGAGGTGCATCACAGGCTTCTCCTAAGTGTTCCGCTTTATGCCTACAGTAACATCGACTAACACCAACGTTCTCAGCCTTCTTAATGATGGAAGTCGCTTTCTCGTAATCAAGGACATAGACTGCATCCTCTTCTTTAACCGCTTTTTCATTTACTAGAATACGACCAATCGGTGTCTTAAGAGAAAGTAGCTTCCTCATAAACTCTTCTTCTGTTTCAAGGTATTGTTTAAACAACTCACTTAATACTTTTTGATCAAAGTGTCCACCCGTTCTCATTAAGGCAAACTCAAAAAAACCAATCATTGGTGGTGGCACAACATAACGTTGGTCTTCTTGGTCATTCATATCAAGTAGCAGGGCTTTTTCAGCCAATCCATTTAGAATCTCATAAGTCTCTTGCTCTGACTTTTTCCAAATCTTAGCGGCCTTTTTTACTGTAAATGGTTTGATTGGTAATAGTGACACCAAGGAAGCTTCTTCATGGGTGAACATCACTTTTAGAATCTCATACAAGGATTCTGCTTCTGGTGCTCCTTGAGGAAATTTATTGTAACGATCAATCAATTGTTTGTAACCGGTTCTGCCTGTTAAATGTGCCATAAATCCTCCTAAGTGGTCTTTCTAAATGTCTATATATTTTATCCTATAGCTCTATTTCTATACCGCAAGTATGACTCACGGCATCTAATAAAACATGATTGTCATAATCTTTCATTGTCAGACGAACCTTCCCAGACAAACCCTCTTTTATAGTAGAGAACATACCACCGTTAATAGGTGATTTCAGTTCCTCACTTTGGTCAATCTCTCCAGTAATCTTCAACCTAACATCTCTATTAGCTAAGAGGATCGTAAAACTTTCTGAAGACATCTCATCCGCTCTAATTCGGCTACCATTATAAGTTGCAAACCTATACTCAACGCCATCAAGGGTCAAGTTACAGAAATAACCATCAAAGGCCAAGCCCATAAATGGAATTCTTGCTACCGATAAAACAATACTAATGGATTCATTGTCAAAATTGTTGGACTGGACCCAAAGGTACTGACTTGGAAAGGAACGTCCCCAATCCTTCTCAATATAACCTTTGCCATTCCCCCATTCTTCTTCTTGGTCATTCACTTTAACGTAGCCTTCAGCAACATGATTCATACTTAATACTTCGTGGTTACATTCCATTAAAGGCACAAAGGAAAAGAAGCCCATAATATTTGGCATCACTGGTGATCGAACGATATCCGTTAAAGCCTCATAGGCAAAACTACTCTCAATACACACATCGCCATCATCCAGTAAAACACTAATCCCCGTCTTAGTGAATACACTATCTCCGACTGTGATACGAAATGGTCTTTTTCTGAATTCAAACTCATAAATTGGATATCTATAATAATAGGTCTTAAGTGACCCATCCTCATCTTTCATAATACACTGGACAAAACAGTGGGGGTCTTCCTTGTGCATACTTATACCAGGTATAAAGCTAACCGTCTTACTTTCGTCCTCACTCACCTGCTTAAAATACCATCCTTCAAAATAAGGTCTTGTTCTAGAAATTGAACCGCCCTGAAAATCACCTTTATTATAATGTTTTTGAAGCTTCATATTTGCAACTCCTTTTCTAAAATCTACCAGAAAATCTATCTCATTAAGTATAACAAGCAATTGACCTTTCTACAAATCTAACTGGCAATGCTTGTTAATCCGCTATCAACCATGTAAAATATTCTTAGAGAGAGAGAAACCCTGAAACACCACAATGTAAAGAGGTGACTTATGAAAAGGAAAGTATTATCCACATTAGCAGCTATCACCATACTTGCTATGTTATTTGTGAGTTGTAAGCAAGATGTCCCTACAAGCGATGAGACTCCCAGCCAGTCCAGTGAGTCTTCATCCACCGAAGAGGAAACAACGCCATCAGAAAGTATAAATTTTGATAGTGTCACTGAAACTATTTCAAACGATGATACAGAGAGTGTATCTACCATTGAAGCCTACAAAACTGCCTACGATGCAGGTGAAATTGACGAAGCAACATATCACTATAATCTTGTTCAACTAGTTGTTGCACCAGAGTCTGTTTCTGCTTCTGATAAAATTGTCATAAGGGAGGGTGAACCGATTGATTTGTCCAATGATGTTCAATGGATGATTGATAACTACGATGACCTTAACGATAATGGTAAAGCTTTGGTAGATCAACTAACAGACTATGATTTACCAAGTTCTAATACAAGTTCAGTTACCCCATCCTTATTCAGACTTACTGCCCATGCCTCTGATCTGGAAAATATATACCCAATTGAAATTCACCCAAATGTCTATTTAACCCACCCCCTTGCTCATTTACCTCTCGATATAGAACTAGAGGAAAATATAACTGCAATTGTGGAAGATGTCTATAGTAAAGTAGGTAAATCTCTTGGAAAGAATAAACTTACTAGCAAAGTTATCATCAGCACTTATCATATGATACCAGGAGCAGATTCCTATTCCTTCAAACATTTAAATGTGACTGATGACAATATAGAAGAGGTTTTTGTCATACATCTCAACGCCACTGCTTCTGCTGATACGCTTATGGGTGCAATCATTCATGAAATGTACCATGGCTACCAGTTTGAGATGGATTACCATCGATCAACAGAACTAGAGAAATTTTTGATGGAATCAACTGCGATTTGGGCAGTCAAAAATCATGACATAACACTCGAATATCCTGATCGTTATGACAAATATATCTATGAGAAGGCTATATTCTTTGAGGCCGATACCATGTCTGAGAACCAAAGAAAATCATGGTACCAGTTTTACTTTATGATGGAAAACGATGCTACATATACAGGTTTTGTCAAAAAAATGTTAGAAAATGGACTTTCTCAAGATAACTTAATAGACACACTAGCAGCCTCACTTGATACTGAAGTGGAACGACATGATGTTATGGCTTGGTTTGCACAAGCCTTATTCCTTGATGCTCCTACTTCAGATAGAAAATTTCCACCCCTATCACCTTACTGGGGTAACAAAGTTAATGAAGACGAATATGAAGCAAGTGATATAGAAGAACTGATTACAAAAGAAGAAGGCTCAACCTTCACTACACAAACGCTTATTGCACCTGGTTACTACCCAGTAATCATCTCCTTCGAAGACCACCCAGATTCCATAGTTGATATTATAAGCAACATAGAAAGCCTTGATTTAGCGACTCAAACAGGTCTTGCTGTATATGGTGAAAAAGATGGACAATGGAAGGTCATTATGAAAGGCGAATATACTTCATTCACCTCAAACATTGACCTGAATAAGGACCCAATTGATCATCTATTATTGGTCTTCTTCAGCTATAACACTGACGAAACTGAACATAAATATGCCGTTAATCTTCAAACAAGAATTGTTGGAGAAGGACACATAAGTGTATCAATAAGAACCGAGGCTCTTGACCCTTCTGATGGTGTGATCTCTGATGAAAGAAAATACAACATTGAGATTACTGAGAACATTGAATTAATTGCTAATGAAAGTGTTTCTGATGATATGGCTATTATGCAGCTCATTCTTGGCGATGTATATTATGTAGAAAACTTCCAGGCCATATTTAATGGGAATGCACATATTGAATATGGGAATGACTCAGACACCAAGTATGATTATAATGGTGAATTTATGTATAATGATGGAGAGGCTGCACCAGGTGCTTTTCCAAATAACCTTCTTAGTTTTGACCTTTCAAGTATGTTTGCTGTACCTGATGGTTCAGGCAGTACAGAAGGTGGAGCACTTGGTGATATGATGTCAGGTCTTGAGGGAATGACAGATATTGAAGGATTAGACATGCCTGATATGGATGGCTTAATGGACGAGTTAGAAGCCGCACAGGGTCAACTTGCTAATGACTTGGCAGACATTGGTACTGATATGGATATGTTGTTACCAAACCCTAATAAACTTCAGAGAATGAAAGAAATTCTTGAATCTGAAACATTCCATTTATACCAAACAATGCCACCAAACTTCACCACTGAACCATGGATTGATTATAAGAAAACCCATAAATATATAGACGAAGACGGGAAACGTAAAACCGATATAAGCAATGATGTAACACTCGTCATGGTTGAAGCCCTACCGCTTTGGTTTAGAAACATTCACTACGATCCTGATCAAGCTGAAATGGCTATGGATGATTTACCACAGAGCCAGGAAGAATTTGCAGCCAGTTTCACAGATATCTCCTCTGTAATGGATCAAGTTTTGGTCTTAAATGGACAGTTTGATGTATCTAACCTCTATAACTCCTTTGATACAGGTCCATACACTTTTGACCTAAAAGAAGTTGATGAGTCTAAAGAAGGTGAGCAAACTCAAGAACTAATACTTACAGATGATGGCTTTATAGGGACAATTGAGGCTACTTACATAGAGTTTGATGTTGAACATGAGGTCTCAATACAATTAGATTATACATTCAAATAATTCAAAATAGAGAGGCAATCACTTGGAAAGAGATGATTGCCTCTCTATATACATAAACCGTATTCACAAATCGTTTACAGAATGCCTTTTTCCAATTCATCTTTATAGGTTATGATTAGTCTGTAAAATTATGTATAAGGGGTCAGTTATGAACTTACCAATCATCGTTAGTATTTTGTTCTACAGTGTATTCTCAATCTATATTTTCCTAGGTATATATGTCCTAACCATCAATTATGAAGGTCGCTTAAACCAACTCTTTTCTTTAAGTGCTTTTCTAATGGGTCTATGGGCTTTTGGCTTTGCCATGGCAGCTTCATCAGCAGATGCAGATACTGCTCTTATTTGGCGACGGGTTTCTGCCTTTGGTTGGGGTATTGTCTTTAGCGTCATCTTACATTTTGTCATTATACTAGTTAACCAACATATAGATAACTTCAAGGTAAACACCAAACTTTTAGCCCTTATCTACATTCCTACCATTGTCAATATTCTTGTATTTAGTATTGTTACACCTATAGCTAGCAAACAATATCATATTGTTGATTCAATCTATGGGTTTACTAATATTGTTCATTATAATTATTATGATTACTTCTACAACCTTTACTATATAACATGTGTTACTTATTCCTTGATCCTCCTGTATCACTGGGGTCTAAAAAGGAAAAATATCAGCCTTAGATCGGCTATTGTTATGGCCATTTCCTTTTCCTCAACTGCGATCATCGGTACACTAACAGACCGTCTGCTCCGTCTGGTTGTATCAGGTACACCCATCCAGGCTGCGCCAATCATTATGGGACCGGCATTATTTGCTTTATTCTATGCAATAAAGAAACATGGTTCTTTCCTTATGCCTGTTGAATGGACAGATGCAGGTGGAGAGAATATCATTACAAATCATACCAAAGATTTAATCAATAAATATTTAGGTATATTTCTCTTTATAGGCTCTATTACAAGTTTTATCTATAACGCCTATTTTTATGAGACATCAAATACAGAATCTGTTGTCCATGCTCTTGGTCTACTCATTATTGCAATGTCCCTATACTTTTTACCACATTTACCCATAAATACGACTGGCAAAGACAGCATCTTTGTTCTATTAGCATGTTTGGCCATTCCTTATACACTGTTAACTTTTGCAAAGGTAGATGGGGCTATTACAATATGGATTATGCCCTTATTTCTCATTTTTTTATCCGTCTTATACTCAAATAAACTAATCCTTATCTTACTAACAAGCTCATCCCTCATAACCTATGTCATTATATGGATTTATGTGCCAACCATTGAGGTTGTTGTTACAGGACAGGAACATGTATTAAGGATTATTACAGTATTACTTCTTGGCTGGTTCGCTTATAGTGTTAGCCACATTTACACCAAGAAATTACATGAAAGCGAGCGACAAAGACACTATCAGCAACTTATGGCTAGAATTTCAACAGAACTATTATCTGTTAACCTTGAGAACATTGATACAAAACTCATAAATGCATTTGAATCCATCGGACAATACAGTGGTTATCAACGGGTCTATTATCTATCAAGAAACCAAGAAGATGACACCCTAAACTATGACATAGAATGGTGTTCGAACTTTATCAATTCTACAGTAAACTTACACAATGAAGCCCTTCAATTCAATTGGTTAAAATCAACCCACAAGCGTGATGGACTATACCTGCTCAACTATAGTGATTTACCTAAAATAGCTGATGGTGAAAGGTCCTTCATGAAAATGCAATCTGCAAAAACTTCTCTGCTTTTACCCCTAGAAGTGAATGGTAACTTATGTGGCTATTTAGGTATGGATGACTTACTTAGGGTTAAATCACCCATAGCTTATGAGCTCAAGCAGTATAAAACATTTACAAATATAATCTCTGATGCCTTGTCAAAAACCCATTCTGAATCTAGTATCCATCAATTGGCTTATTATGATACTTTGACAGGCTTACCAAATAGAACTTATCTCAATCATCATGTCATAGGACTATTAGATAATGCCACAAAATATGGTGATCAAGTTGCATTCCTCTTTCTAGATTTAGATGGCTTTAAACATGTGAATGACTCAATAGGTCATGCAGGTGGTGATCAACTTCTTATTAAAGTATCTACATTAATCAAAGAAGCTCTTGATCACACGGCTTTAGTATGTCGCTACAGTGGTGATGAGTTTATTATTGTAGCACCTAAGCTTAAGAACTCCGATGAGGCATGTAACCTTGCTAATAAGGTCTTAGAATCTTTACGTCGTAGTATCCTGATTGATCTGAATGAATTTATCGTTACTTCAAGTATAGGCATTGCTATGTATCCACAAGATGGGGCAGATATTGATACCCTTGTCCACAATGCAGACTTAGCTATGTATGAAGCCAAACTTGGCGGTAAAAATCAATTTAAACTATGTTCCAACGAAGATAAAGAACGTCTCACTTATCGAAACAACTTAATCCTATACTTAAAACATGCCATTGATTATGACGAGTTTATTGTTTACTATCAGCCACAAATTCAGATCAAAACAGGTGACATCATTGGTTTTGAAGCCCTACTCAGATGGAATCATCCAGAACTAGGTTTTATTCCTCCTTCTGTGTTCATCCCATTAGCTGAGCAATGTGGTTTGATCAAGCCTATTGGTGAATGGGTCTTTAATGAAGTTTGTCAGCAATACAAAAGATGGACAGATACAGCAATGGCAAAAATTCCAGTAGCAGTTAACCTCTCTTCACACCCATTTAAGAAGAAGGAACTTGTAACCTTCATCAAGAACACTTTGACTCAGACTAATATGGATCCAAGTTTGCTTGAACTTGAGATTACTGAAACAGTTGCTATTAAAGATAAAGAAGATACGATTGATGTCCTTAAGGAAATCAAGTCTTTAGGCGTGACCATTGCTATTGATGATTTTGGTACAGAGTACTCTTCTCTTAGCCGTCTAAAAGAGTTACCAATTGACCGCATCAAAATAGCCATGAAATTCATCCACGGCATCAATATTGATCCAAAAGATGAAGCCATTATTAACGTCATTGTATATTTGGCTAAGAAATTAGGTCTAAACGTTATAGCAGAAGGTGTTGAGAACAAAGGCCAAGTTAATTACCTCAAAAAAATCAAGTGTGATGACATTCAAGGTTACTACTACCATAAACCCATGCCAGCACAAGATATAGAAAGACTATTCTAGAGACCTGTGATATAATGCCTTATAACCCTAACTTAAGAAGGAGACAATATGCCTATAACCTATGATTACCAGGAATTAATAGATGAACTTAAAGACGAAGTTGGCACAGGTAGCCTAACCAAAGATGAGGTCATTCAGGTACTTCGTTCAGATAAAAGCGACAAAGAAGGTTACGCCCAAATTCTAGACTGGTATTATAACGATGCCACTCTGACAATAGAACTCGAACCGGATCCAGAAGACAGTAAAGAAGATGCAAAAGATAAGCTCTTATTACGAGAACAATACCTAGAAGACAAAGAGCAATTGGAGCAAATCTCTGTTGAAGCAGTCTTAGAAGAAATCATGTCCAGAACGATTCAAAAAAGCAAAAAAAATACTCGCAATCCTTTTTTCTAGGACTTGCGAGTTTTTTATCTTCTATAAGAGACCTTCTATTTCATCTACTAGATCCTCTGGTTTCACATCTGGTGCAAACCTTTTGATGAACAAACCGTCTTTGTCTACTAAGAATTTGGTGAAGTTCCATTCAATATCACCACTTTGTGTTGCTTCCTTTAAGTAACCATACAGAAGGTCAGCTGATGGGCCATTCACGTCTATTTTACCCATAACTGGGAAAGACAAGCCATAATTGATCTGACAAAAGTCTTGAATCTCCTCGTTACTTCCAGGTTCTTGTTGACCAAATTGGTTACAAGGAAAGGCTAGTATCTCCAATCCTTTTTTGCTGTACTGATCATAAAGTTCTTGCAAACCTTTGTACTGTGGGGTATATCCACATTTGCTAGCTGTGTTAACGATTAGAATTACCTTGTTACTATAGTTCTCAAGTTTCACTTCATTACCATTTTTATCAAGTACTGGTACATTGTATAAGGGGCTCATATTTTCTCCTTCTCTTAGGTGCTCATCCACATTTTAGGCTTCTTCTTTCATCTTCTTCCACAGGGCCGTACGACTTATACCCAACATATCGGCAATTTCAGCTTTACCATAGCCCTGGTCACTTAACATTTCAATGATTTTTCTTTCAACTACTTTGTTTATTTCTTTCAAATCAATGGTTGTCCTAAGGTCTAGTTCACCATCAATAATGGTGTTTTCTTTCTTGGTCTGACCTAACTCAACTTCACCAAAGATCGCATACCTTCGGGCAATGTTTCTCAGCTCTCTTACATTACCTGGCCAATCGTATTGGATGAGCTTATCTTCAATCTCTTTGGTGATCGGACGGGATTCTTCACCAATCTCCATATCATCAAGAAACTGTTTAAAAAGAGGCAAAATATCACCTTTTCGACCTCTTAACGGAACAATACTTAGTTCAAGTAAGCTAAGCCTATAGAACAAGTCACTTCTAAAAGACCCATCTTCAACCATTGTTCTAAGGTCTTCATTGGCCGCTGAAACAATTCGAACATCTAGAGGAATCACATAATCAGAGCCTAACCTCATGACTTCTTTTTCCTCAATGACTCTCAGTAATTTTACTTGTAGGTTCTTTGAAATACTGTTAATCTCATCAAGGAAGATGGTGCCACCATGAGCCAGTTCAAAAAGCCCTGGTTTACCACCTTTTCTAGCACCAGTAAAAGCCCCTTCCTCATAGCCAAACAATTCAGATTCCAGTAAGTTCTCTGAAATAGCAGCACAGTTAATAGCGACAAATGGTTCATGTTGTCTACGGCTTATATTATGAATACCCTGGGCAATTCGTTCTTTACCTGTACCACTTTCACCGTATAAGACAACTGTATTATCATCCAAACCAATTCTTTTTGCCTTCTCAAGAATCTTCTTCATAGAAGGGTCAGTTACTGTCATATCTTCAAAGTGATACTTAGCCACCAAGCCCTTTTTATTAAGCTCAACACGTATACGTTTCTCTAACTTCTGAAGTTTAGTAATATCTCTTAAGGTACATACAACAGCCACCGCTTCATTATCAACATAAATTCTAGAAGCACTGATGGTCACAGTCATATTCTTAACAGTCATGATCTGGTTCAACATTTCTTCGCTGCCATTTAACACATCCATCATAAACATAAGGGATGGAAAGGTGTTCTCTAACTTATGACCTACAGCTTGTTCCCACTTCTTACCAAACAACTTAAGAACCTGCTCGTTACAAGTTGTAATAACACCGCCTGTATCCACTGTTAGGACGGCATCATGGACACCTTCAAGTATGGTTCTAAAGGTCTCTGACCTATATTTTTCTTCAAAAATGGCATCCACTGTATCATGAGCGTACTTCATAACTTCTCTAATGGAATCGGCTGTTGCATTGATAAAGACAGAATTCATACCTCGATCTTTAGCCAACTGAGTGACAATTGCTCCACCTAGTATGGTGACTTCCTTGTCTTTGTCACAATAAAGATTAACAATGCCCTCTATCTCCTCAGGTTCACTAAAGAAGATCACTTTTACTTTTGCATCAACTAAATCTTCCCACTCAGTGTAATCAAAGTTGATACCATCCCACAGAATAACCACCATTTCTCTTTGATACTTCTTGGCTTTTCTAAGGGCTTTAAGAATATCTATTGAAGTCATCTCAAGTCTTATGACAGGAACCAAAGCACTGTCTTTGGCAAAACGATAGGCACCACTTCTCGCTATAAGTGCATCAATGCCCTTTCTCGACATTTCTACCCCTTGATTTTCCATATTCTCAGTGTCAAATAACTCAATATATATGGACCCATTTTTAACCTCTTCAGGATATAGGTCAACCACTGTCTGCTTCATCTCTTCGTTTAATACAATGATACCAATCTTCTTATCCATAACTTCTCCTAAAAATCATTACATGATACAAAGCTGTCACCTTGTTCAATCAACATAAACATGTATAATGTAATTAGTGTGGTTCTATCTAAGAACCTACCTACATCATATCACAAACCGTTTTTTAAGAGGTGAAGAACTTTGCAAATAGGCCATAATCTTGATTTGAGCCAAGAGCAACAATTAATACTAACACCAGAGCTTAAACAATCTCTGAAAGTGTTACAGTACAATCAAATAGAGCTTAATGATTTTATAGAAGCACAACTCGTGGATAACCCTATTCTTGAACGACAGGATGACGCCATTGATGCCTCTTTATTAAACCTGGTCAAAAACAGTTCATCTCATACTCTATCCTCTTTGGCAAACGATGATGACCTACCAGATGACCTTAAATACTATAGCCATATACAAGAGACTTCAACCCTACAAGAACACCTGTCTAAGCAACTTGGCTTAATGAAATTGTCACCAAGAACCATAACCATCGTTGCTTATTTAATTAACTCAGTTAACGATAACGGTTATATTGAGGCAGACCTTAAGACCTTATCTTCTAGCTCTGGATATCCCCAGAACGTTCTAGAAGTTGCCTTAGACATTTTGCAACATATGGAGCCATCTGGTATTGGTGCTAGAGATTTGTCAGAGTGTCTCTCTCTACAGTACTATGACAAGCAGTGTGACAACCCTTTAGCTGAGGCCATGATTCACAATGATATAGAGGCTATTGCAAACAACCGATTAAGGCAATTAGGTAAAAAATACAAAGTAAGACTGGCCGAGATAGAAACAGCCATTCAGTTGATCAAGTCCTTTGACCCTAAGCCTGGTCGACAATTTAAGCAAAATGACCTGACCCCCTATGTTAAGCCAGATATTGAAGTCCATTGGGACAGTGATGGTTACCATATACAGATTGACGATACCTATTCATGTCCTAGACTTATAATTAGTCAATACTACGCCAAACTCCTTGATGAAGCTGCTGTTGATGAGAAAACCCTCTCCTACATACGAGAAAAGATTCTTACAGCAACGGCCATCATTAGAAATATCGATCAACGTAAGCAAACGATTATTAAAGTCACCAGAGCCATTATAGAACATCAGAAAGATTTTTTCAGTGATGAGAATGGTGCCTTAAAAGCACTTAGAATGAAGGACATTGCCTTAACGATTGATATGCATGAGTCTACTGTTAGCCGAACGGTTAACGGTAAATATCTACTCTGTCCCCATGGGATCTACCCACTTAAGAAGTTTTTCCAACAAGGATTAACCAACGCAAGTGGTGATATGGACTCAGCAGATGATGTCAAAGAACGGATTCAGCAGTTCATTCTAGCAGAGAATCCAGCCAAACCTCTGTCTGATCAAAAGTTAGTTGACATACTCACAGCAGAGGGCGTCAACATCTCAAGAAGAACAGTGGCTAAATACCGTACTCAACTTGGTATCTTATCTACTTCTAAACGTAAAAAATTCACATAAATCACTATACACAAAGGGTCCCCTCATAATGAGAGAACCCTTTGTTTATTCACATATTATCGTATAGTTTGGTCCTTATTCCACATATTCTCTAGGCAATTCCTCGCCATTAAGAACTCTGAGCACGCCGTAAGCTAAAGACTCAAGTTCAGCCTCGCCTGGCATAACTTCAACTGGTGCAATAAAGCCAACTTTTTTTATGATATAATCGGTGGTTCTTTTTGAGTATGCAATGCCGCCTGTAATAATTATGGCATCGATATCTCCTTCAAGTACGGTAGCAAGTTCTCCAATAGCCTTAGACACTTGATAAGATAGGGCGTCGTAGTGCAGCTGTGCTTTAACATCTCCTGCATTGGCTCTGTCTTCAATTTCCTTGGCATCATTTGAGTCAAAGTAGGCGGCAAAGCCACCTTTTCCTCTTAACTTCTTATGCATAGTTCTTTTGTCGTATTCACCGCTATAACATAGATCTATAAGCTTCTTACATGGTACCCTACCTGCTCGTTCAGGAGAAAATGGCCCTTCATCATCGGATACAAGATCAACCATTTTACCTTTTCTGTGAGCTGTTAAAGAGATACCTCCGCCTAGGTGAGCCACAACAAAATTCATATCTTTATAAGCTTTACCGTATTTTTCAGCTACTTTGTGGGCCATTGCTCTTGAGTTAAGGGCATGGCTCAACGAAATTCTTTTGATCTCAGGCATGCCCGAAATCCTTGCAATCTCGTCCATCTCATCTACAGCTACAGAGTCATAGATATATGATGAGAGGCCCATTGGTTGTGCAATAGCATGGGCTATAAGTGCACCAAGGTTTGAGGCGTGAGGTACGATTGGGTTGTTCTTCAAACGATCAATCATAACCTGGTTCACCTCATATGCGCCAGATTGCACTGGTGGTAAGATACCACCACGACCAACCGTTGCAGATAATTCAGAAGGCTTAATACCTCGATTATTGAGGCATGCCAATATACTGTCCTTACGCATATCAAACTGGTCTTGTATTTGCTCGTACTGGTCAAGTTCTTCACTACTGTGTTCTACTGTTTCTTTAAACACAAGCTCTTTATCATCATATACCGCTATTTTGGTTGATGTTGAACCTGGATTTATTGCCAATATTTTTTTGCCCATGATGGTCTCCTAAGCTATTTTAGAATGCATATTTGAAGCATATGCCATACCAACTTTAATGGCTTGTAAATTAATATCCACAAATTGTGGTTTCACATTCTCACGAATGATTTTTTCCCAATCAATATGAGTTAACTCCATAGAATCAATAAGAGCGCCTAGTAAGATAACGTTCATAACTTTAGTATTACCAAGGTCTTTTGCCATTTGAGCTGCGTTCATAACAATGGCATTTGTGTTCTTCTTAATATCATCAATAATACCTTCTGGATAAACAGCTTTGGCCATTTTAATAGGCATAGACTCAATTTCAAAGTCGTTGACAACAACAGCGCCGCCTTTTCTTAAGTGTTTCATCCATCTAAGTGCTTCCATTTTCTCAAAGGACACTAGGATATCAGCACCACCATCTTCAATAACAGGACTAAACACTTTGTCGCCGTATCTTACTTGTGAAGAAACAGAGCCACCACGTTGTGACATACCATGAATTTCACTCATTTTTACATCATAACCAGCTTCCATTAAGCCAAGGGTTAATAATTTACTTGCAAGAATGGTTCCTTGTCCACCTACACCTACTAACATTATACTTTTTGTCATTTTAGTTCTCCTCCTTTGTAATTGCACCTACTGGGCAAACTTGTAAACAAACTTCACATCCAACACATAAGGCTGGGTCGATGGATGATTTACGGTTTGGTTTGTCGTATGTAAGCGCTGGGCAACCTGTCTTAATACATTTTCTACATCCAATACATTTCTCTTGATCAATAATACATCTTTCAGTAAATGCACCTTTGAATTCTTCTTTATCTTCTGGTGAGAATTTCTTAAGCACACATGGGAATCTGGTGATAATCACGGATGGTTCATCAAGGGCATAAGCCCAATCAAGTGTTTCATTAACTTCATCTAAGTTGTTAGGATCAATCACTCTAACATGGTCAATACCACAAGCACGAACAAGTGGTTCAATCTCTATGGTCTTAGTTGGCATACCTTGAAGTGTATAACCTGAGCCAGGGTTCTCTTGATGGCCAGTCATTCCTGTGATTCTGTTATCAAGAATTAGGTTGATGGTGTTACTTCTGTTATAAACTACGTCAAGCAACGAGTTGATGCCTGTATGGAAGAAGGTTGAATCTCCAAGAACGGAAACAACACGCATTGGGTCGTCACCTTTCATATTAAAGATATGTTGTGCACCGTGGCCCATACTGATAGAAGCACCCATTGCTATATTAATATCCATCGCATTATATGGTGGAGCAAAAGCTAGTGTATAACATCCAATGTCACCTGATACAAAAGTGTTCTTCCTCTTACCTAATTCATAGAAAATTCCTCTATGTGGGCATCCAGGACATAATGTTGGTGGACGTCCAACCACTTTTTCCTTATCCGCTTCTGTTTCAGCTGTTTCAAGGGCTTGACCAAACACAGATTGTCGAATAACATCTGAAGTCATCTCACCGTTGTAAGGGAAGGTATCAAGACCATGACACTCTATGCCAAGGGCTTTAATAAACTCTTCAAGGAATGGGTCATTTTCTTCAATGACATAAATCTTATCTACTTTAGAAGCAAAATCAGCAATCATGTTCTTTGGAAGTGGGTTAGTAAAACCAAGCTTCAGATAAGAAGCATCTTCACCAAATACTTCTTTGGCAAAATTAAAAGGACATCCTGATGTAATAACACCAATCTTAGTATCGTTCATTTCCATAAAGTTAAGTGGTGTAGTCTCAGTGTAGTCTTTCATTAAGTTTAGCTGGTTCTCAACTTTGATACGTCTTTGGCGTGCTTTAGCTGGCACAGTGATATATTTATTGATATCTTTGACATAATCTTTAAGAGGCACTTCAACTCTATCTTCACATTCAACTATGCCTTTAGAGTGGCAGATTCTTGTGGTCATTCTAAAAAGAACTGGTGTGTCAAAAGTCTCACTAATCTCAAAAGCTAACTTCATCATATCTTTACACTCTTGGCTGTCTGCTGGTTCAAGAAGTGGCATTTTAGCAAACTTAGCATAGTAACGATTATCTTGCTCATTCTGTGATGAGTGTTGCCCTGGTTCGTCTGCTGTGATAATGACAAATCCACCATTAATGCCTGTGTATACGGCAGTGAACATTGGGTCTGCTGCAACGTTAACCCCAACATGTTTCATAGCTGCAAAGGATCTAGCACCTGCAACGGAGGCACCCATGGCACTTTCAAGGGCTACTTTCTCATTTGGTGCCCACTCTGCTCTGATTTCTTTTTTATAAAGAGCTGTATTCTCAAGAATCTCTGTACTTGGTGTTCCAGGGTAAGCAGATGCATAGTGAACACCTGCTTCATAGGCACCTCTGGCAACAGCTTCGTTACCTGTCATTAATTTCTTCATAATTCGTCTCCTTTTATCTATATATGATAGTCCTTCAAATTACTTGCTTTTGTTAATAGCCGCACATAAGGCAATGGATAAGTACTTCTCTTCCGTTGTTGCTCCTCTTGAAGTAAGTACTATAGGACATTTAGCACCAACGATAAAACCAGCCATCTTGGCACCAGCTGAGTAAATCAAACTTTTACTTAGAATATTACCCGAATGTATATCTGGCACTAACATAATGTCTGCATCACCCGTAACCGGGCTGTCAAAACCTTTAATTTCTGCTGACTCAGTGCTCATAGTTAAGTCGTATGAAATTGGACCCTCAACTGTACAAGCAGGGATTCTTCCATCTAAACTCATTTGCTTAAGTTGGTCTGCTTCAACTGTCTCAGGCATCTTAGGGTTAACCTTCTCAATAGCTGTGAGAACTGCTACTTTAGGGTTCTCATAACCCATAGCTCTAAATGTATTTACTGCATTTTCAAGAATCTGCTTCTTCTTGTCTAAATCAGGATACGTCATCATACCGCCATCTGTAATAGCTATTAACTTCTTATAAGTACTAATCTCTAGTAACGCAACATGTGACATCACATTCCCAGTTCGAAGACCTTTTTCTTTATCCACTACAACCTTAAGAAGGTCAGCTGTCTGAATTTTACCTTTCATCATGAAATCTGCTTGACCATCATTGATCATTGCAACAGCGATTCTAGCCGCTTCAACTTCATCAGCTGCATCTAGATAAACTTCATCAGCTAACACTTCACCTAAGTTCTCAACTAAGTTCTTAACTGTTTCTACTTTTCCTATGAGTAGTGGTTCAATTAAGCCATCTTTCTTTGCTTTGATCACTGCTTCAAGGGTATGTTCATCAGCTGCCGCAACAACTGCAACTTTTTTTATAATTTTATTCGTTTGTACTTTCTGGATTAATTCATCAAAAGTTCTGAACGCCATTTTCTTCCTCCATATCAAACATCATTTTCTCTACTCTATATATAAGCAAGGACCGTGCCAACTTTTCATTTTGGTCAGATTTTTTTGAAAAATATTTATTTGAGTCAAATTTAGGGAAATCAAGGTAAATATCCTACTTTAATTGATAGGTGTTTTCATCTTGCTGAAAAAATGTGTTTTGGGTGTTATTTATGGTGAAAAAAAATTTCATTAAGCTGATTAATGGAATATGAAATTTGACCTTAAAATTGTGCATGTTCACATTTATTAACGTTCGTTTATAAAAAACAACATTTTGTTTAGAGCTGCGATCTACATAACATTTTTTGTTTGCTGGAAAGTATGACTTTCCTAACAAACAAAAAAACCAGATGTGATTGCTCATCACATCTGGCTCAAAATATTTCCATACTATATTTTTCATTCACACGTTAATTACTTCTTGTTTAGTCCCGTCACAACAAAGATCATATCAAATCTTTTCATCAGCACACCTATAGTTGGTCCAATGGTTAAGGCAGATACTAGCGTTCCAATAGATACACCTCTAAGAGCTCCAAAGAAGGCAAAGCTTAATACCACAGCAAGGGTACACATAACAATATCAAAACCTAACTTAAAGCGACTGATTGTTATACCATACTTTTTCGATACTTCTCTTACAAAAACATCAAAAGGCAGAATCGGCAACTCTGATCTATAGAAGAAGACCAGGCCAGCTGAGATGATGACTATCGATGCTATAAAGAAAACGATTCTTACAATATGGCTGGATAGACTCACATTTTTCATCAGAAATCCGAATAGATCAATTGTATATCCAAAGATCACAGATGTTCCAAATGACAAAATAAACCGCATCTCAAACTTCTTAAGTACCACTATGGTTAATAAGAATACAAAACCCTGAACCAAGTAGTTAAAGACCCCAAAAGATGGTACAGCGAATCGTTGACTTAATACAAATGAAGGGCTAGTCGCCACCGTGACACCGTAGTTTGCCTTCACCGCTAGAATTATGCCAAAACTTAGTAGTAGCAAACCTAAAATAAAAGATATATATTTGTTAAGTTTCATGTTGCCTCCCAGATAAACTTAATAGACATTCCGTCATTGTACATCATATCATATATAAGCAATTATCATGCCAAGAGGTCACCCTTAGTCCTCTTCCCAGGCTTCAACTCTTCTTTTCACAAGGACCGTAAATGCTTCATTCATCTCTAAAACACCAGCTTCCAATAAGGCATCATGCATCTCATTCCATATTCGGTCAAATTGTGAAGGATCAGAGACAATAGCACTAATGAGGTGTTCTTTTACGATAGCGTCACAGGTTAGCAAGGTATCCTGAATGCCTGTTTCTTCTGGCGTTGGAATGTTCCAACCTACACCCCAATCTGACTTAACTAACTGGTCTGATGTTGGATACAACTGAGACCACCGGTCCACACCATATGCTTCAAGAACTTCTTTTTCTATATCTGAGAATCCTTTATATAAGTTTTCTAAAGTATCCGTGGAATAGTAATTTCCGCTAGGGTCTTTCTTCCCTTGTCCATACCTAGGATAGGGGACAATATAATTGCCAACACCTGTGTTTTCAGCATAGTACACATCATTCCTACGTTGTTCCAGCTGATCTTCAGGTATCTGTCGCATCCCATCATCATCTATATAGTAGTGAATACCTTCAATGCCCCAATGACGAAGCACTTGGCCTTCAACACTTACAAGATAATCTAGGAACTTAATTGCTTTGACTGGGTCTTCACAATTGGTTGATATGCCTATGCCATAACCACCTAAAAATCCTGTGTCTCTATAAACAGCAGCCAATGTTGATTCATCCATTTGAACTGGGTATTGGCCATAAGTTCGCTCAAACATCCCCTTCTCCCTAAGCAACATTTCAGGTCCGCCATAATGCCATTTCGCATCCATAAGCCCGAGCACTCTTCCAGAGCCAATCTTCTCTTCATAAGCCTCATACTTTTGCACAAAACTGTCTGGGTCGATTAAACCTATGTCATACATATGATTGAGCCATCTAAAGAATTCTTTTTCAGTGTCGCGGATGAAACGATAAGTTGCATCATAAGTAGTTGGGTCAATATACCACTGGCCGTCATCTGGCAGGCCATTTACAAAAGCCCCTGAATTCCCAATCGTAATCATCCAACGCCAATCGTCAGATAATAGGGTTATGCCAATTGTTTCTCTACCATCAATCTCTGGGTACTTTTCTATGTATGCCTTAATGGCTGCTTCATAGTCATAAATCGTTTTAATCTCTGGATAACCTAGCTCTTTCACTACGGCATGTTGTAGTTCAAATCCCATTCTAGGCTGCCATATAGGGTTTCCTAGTTCCGAAGCAGGTAGAACATAGATGGTATCGTCAGAATCGCTGTACGACAACCTCTTCATAGATCCACTGTAAAACTCCATCAGGTTAGGGGCATGTTCTCTCATAAGAGGTTCTAAGTCAATAAGAGCGTCTACGTCTACAAGGTAGGCAGTGTCTTTCACCAATAGAAAATCTGTATAATCGCCAGATGCAATCATTGTATTAATGCTCTGATTAACCTCACCAATTGGCATCTGAACCTCTAATCTAACACCAGTTGCCTCAGCGATTTTGTCGGCAACTGGATTAGAGTAATCCGTTGATATTTTGTCGGTAGAAAACAAGGTCATGGTGACTTCTGATTCACCAACTTCTATCATTTCTACAAGGTCTTCTTTTACACAAGCAGTGAATAAAACAGCTAACAAAATCATCCCTATAAAAATAGAATACTTCATCCAATCACCTACCTTTCTATGACTAATCTTCTTCGTAAGTTTGAGACCAACATATCATTGTCATTTCTTTATCTGTATTTATTTCTATATGCTTTAGGGCTCACACCAACATGTTTCTTAAACTTGCTAAAGAAGTAATCAACATTGTTATAACCAACTTTCTCAGCCACTTGATAAATCTTTAAACTTTCAGCTTTAAGGAGTTCCTTAGCGTGTTCAATCCTAAGGATTTCTAAATAACTGTTGAAGTTTTGTCCAACCTTTTCCTTAAATATTTTACCTAAATACGATGAATTGTAGTTGAATAATCTGGCCAAGGCTTCTAGTTTTAAGTTCTTGTCATAGTTCTTGTGTATATAATTGAGAAGTCTCTTCATTGTATTTTCATAGGAACCATCACAAATGGTATCTGCTACCACAACTAAAGTTTCTCTAATGTACTCAAGAATCTCAGTCAAATTACTGAATGCATAGATCTTATCAATTATTTCTTTACTGCCTGGTAGAAGCTTCTCTACTTGTCCATACTCTTGTATCAACCGATCTTTAACAGCAACAAAACCATTAACGCAGATACCTCTAATTTTCTCAACAGACAGATTAGACAGAACTAAGGCATCTTCAAGTTGATTAAAATAGACTTCTACAGCCTCTTGGTTTCCTACTTCAACCAAGCCATACAAATAGTTAACGTCCATAATTGGATTAGGGTCCATGGTCTTTTCTTCAATAAAGGCATCATAGAAGATAATGTTCTGATTCCTATAGAGGAATTGTCTTTCAAGAAGACCATTAGCTTGAGCAAAACTCTTGTTGAGATTTCTATAGGCAACCACCTGACCACCAATCGTGATAAAGCACGGTTCCTTTGTAATCTTATAGTATTGTTTGCTCAAATTGTTAAGCACAACCACCAATTGCCTGAAACTCTTATTCTTAAAGACCAAAATAATGTAATGGTCTAGAGCTATTTTTATGGGTGTAGCTTGAATTTTTTTCAGTATGTCACCAATGGTATCATCATAGCGCTTTTGCCGTTTGATAAGAACAACATGGTATCGGTCCCTTGCTGTTAGAAACGCATCATCTTCAAGGTTTTTTTCCTCTTGCTCACTTATTGCGTCCTCAAAAATGACTTTTCTACAAACACTGTTTCTAATACCTATCGCCATGTCGTCCTTCTTTAACTTAGCCAATTCTACAGCATCTAATTTCGTCTTAATAACCTCTAGTTGGCTACATAATTCATCTTCATCTATGGGTTTAAGTAAGTATGAGGAGACGTCTAACCTTAGAGCCTCACGGGCATACTCAAACTCAGAATAGCCCGTCAGGATTATCACTTCACCTTGATAGCCATGATTCCTCACATCTTCAAGAAGTTCTAACCCTGTCAGTCCAGGCATTCTAATATCAACCAAAATCAAATCCGGGTTTTCTTTCTTTATAAGTTTGGCACCGCTCAACCCATCTTTTGCTTCACCAATCACTCTAAATCCATGTTGCTCCCAATCTACGATCAGTTTTAAGCCTTCTCTAATCATCATTTCATCATCTATAAGAATGACACTATACATCTAACTTACCTCCCGATTAATTGGTAGCATCATGGTCACACTAGTACCACTTCCAATGACACTTTCAATCTTCAGATCACTTTCTTCACCATAATAGAGCTTCAATCTTTGGAAAACATTGGTCAAACCGATACTGCCATCAATATTTGTTGCATTTTGCTTCAATTTGTCGATAATCTTATCTACATTTTTTTGGTCCAATCCAATACCATCATCCTTTATTATAACTTCAAGGATTGCTTCTTTCTCACTGATATAGATTTCAATATGCCCATGTCCGATTTTGGGTTCTAGGCCATGAATAAAGGCATTTTCAACAATTGGTTGCAAAAGGAGGGGCAAGATTGTCTTAGACTCAATGTCACACTTTAGGACAAATTCAAAGGACACCTTATCACCAAACCTAAATTGCTGTATTTCTAAATAGTGTCTGATCAACTCTATTTCATTGGATAAGGACACTTCGTCATTAGCAATCGATAAATTACGTCGCATAATTTTGGCTAATTTCTTGACCACTTCTGCTATTTCATCTTGTTGGTTAATATGAGCCTTCATACGTATTGTTTCAAGAGAATTATAGAGGAAGTGAGGATTTATTTGACTAGCCAGCATTTTGAACTGGGCTTCCTTCTGTTTTCCAGCTAATTGTTCTTTCTGAAGTTGAACCTCATAAGCATTATGAATGATTTTCTGTATGCTATCGACCATTATGTTCAGATCATTGGATAAATCACCAATTTCATCATTACCTTCTATATTTGATTTAATGGTAAAATCTCCTTCAGCAACACTGTGCATATCCTCTCGAAAAGCATTAACCCTGCCACTAAAGACATTGGATAGATAATATAAAACAGATAGGGAAATAATGATACTAGCAGATATCATAACGATGCTTGTTTGTTGGGATGAGGTCATTTCCTTAACCAAAGTTTCCTTAGGAATCGGCGTAATGAGTTTAACACTGTTCTCTATATCTCCTATGTCCAGTTCATCGACAAAGACTTGGTATTTAATTTTATCAATCACAATGGTAGAATCACCTTCTGCAAGGTCTAAGAAGGATAAAAACTTACTCGTTCCTGCACCTTTATCTTCTGCTTCCATATCAGAGGAAACAATGATGTCTTCATTATTTAAGACCATATAATAGTCATATAACTCAGATGCAAAGATGCTATTAATATAGGCTTCACTTAAATTAATGACCATAACACCTAGAATTTCTCCGCTGGTGTTCTTCATCAGGCGAATTAAAGAAGGGCACTCTTTTCTAGTATATGGGTCATACTTAATTGTAAGAGCCATCTTCCCCTGTTTCTCAACAGCCAACTTGTACCATGGGCTTTCGTAGTCTTCCTTTTTTAATTTTATAATCTGGGAACTGTCCAACACACTTTCGTTCTTAACATAAATTCGTATAGAGTTGAGTTCTGTATAGAGGTATAAGTAATCATCAATTTGCTGGAAGTTGTTGAGGGCATCGATGATGGTGATTCTGTCTTTGAAATTTGTCTTCATTAAGACATCTAGTTCTTCATCTAAGTAAAGGCTATTTGAAACATTTGAGGCAATTTTTAACATTTCAACAAAACGAGATTCAATTCTTTCGGTATTTTGCGCCACTTCAATCGTCGCTCGATCAAGCAACATTTCACTCATTCTGGACGTGAGAAAAATACTCACCAACACCAAGGGTATAAGGCCACCAATGATATAAATCAGCATCATTTTACGTATAATTTTCAAATGACTTATTCGGTCTGTAATGTGTCCTAATAATTTGCTCATCATATACTCCAAATTCCAACTCTAATGATATTCTATCACATTCTTCTACAGGAAGCTGTTCAGTAAAAAAGGGCTTCAGTCAGCTCTTCTTATGTAAATTAGGGCTTTAGGACTAATGACACCTAGAATTTTTATATGAAAAAATCTATAATTAACCCTGTCTAAACATAAAGCAAGCCACAATGACTAGATTGAACAATCCTGAAATGTCCAAATGTCTGCGGCAGCTTTAATGTTAATTATTTATAGGATAACTATAGTATAGTTGATGCCTATATCTTTGTGCACTAGGACAATTCAACTTAAACTCATACAAAAAGTATAGGTGTCTGTTTCTAGCTAGTGTCTTACAAAGATAATATTTTCTATTTCAAGTCCCGGCTTAGTAAAGACCATTGCCACTTTGTAATAACCTTTTTCAAGAATGATGGAGACTGTTTTCTCTTTAACGGTTCTGCCTCGTGTCCCATTAAGGTTAGCAGAAGCTCCATAGACATCATTAAGTAAAATATTACATGCAGATTGAGCCGCAGGACCGTTATCATGCTTCATTTCAACAACCATACTGTAAAGACCTGGCTCTTCAACTTCAAGATACAAGGCTGAATCTCTCTTAATGTTAAGTTTGCATATTGATTCAGTCTTTATGATGTCCCCATCCGGTCTATTAGGGAGAGCTACATAGGTCTTAATCTCAGCTTCCCACAAAGGCCGATCTATAACAGGAGCCTTAAGTATAAACTTACAAATGTTCATCGCACATCTTTGTAGTTCACCTATCGTAAGAACACCTGTCTCGATACTCATACTTAGATCATCCTTATTGCTATTAACTTCAGCACCGAAATTGTTAACCGGCATAAAGATATCATTCTGACTTCGAACCATATATGAGACATGTTTAAGGTCAGCACTACCACCTTTTACAGGGTCATTCATCTTTGCCCACCAGTCCGTCATCACAATACCATCAAAGCCCCACTCATCACGAAGTAAACTTGTATTCAAGTCATAGTTTGAAGCATTCCATATGCCATTAATAGGGTTATAAGTGGTCATGATACTTACAGCGCCACCCTCTTTTACAGCCATTTCAAAGCCTTTAAGATGAATCTCTCTAAGGGCTCTTTCAGAAACAATGCTGTTCACGCCTTGCCTATTGTACTCTTGATCATTGGCCGCAAAATGTTTGATTGTACCTTCTGACCCACCTTCCTTTAGACCTTTGACTATAGCTGTCGCCATTAAACCTGTTAACAATGGGTCCTCAGAGAAATACTCAAAATTCCGTCCATTTAGGGGATGTCTATGAATGTTCATACCTGGTCCAAGAAGGGTATCAATCTTATTTAGGTGTAGTTCCCTTCCTTCGAACACATAAAGCTCTTCAATTAATGGAATGTTCCAAGTACAAGCTAAAAGTGTACCTATAGGAACTTGTGTTGCTTCCTCACCCGTATCCATTCTTATACCAGAAGGTCCATCAGAACAACAAGCTACTGGAATGCCAAAATGAAGTAGGTTGTCTCCAACACCGCCAAAAACACCTGCTGTCCCTGATGTTGCCTTAGGACTACACATACCTTCACCTCTAACGATGGTTTCTAGTGCCCCTTGTGGAAGCTGGCCTATAAATGTCTCCAGAGTACATTTGCCTGCTTTAACATCTATTAGTTTATAACCTTGATCTTCTGTCATGGTAATGGTTTCAGGAAGTCGTTCCTTCATTCGTTGGCCCACATCCGCGGTTTTAAGAGGTACTGCCTCATATATAAGTTCATATGAACCGTCTTCTTTCTGCCTTCCAGGCCTGAATCTTTTATAATTCTGTACAGGCGCTAAAACTTCTTCAAGAGATTCAACAATTAGTAGCTCCTCCTGAACATATGTGTAGTCTGAGTTCTCAGTACTTCGCACATCACTAGCAACGAAGATTTTATACTCACCTTCTTCTAACACAAAACATGATTTATGGCCTGATAAGCCACTATCATCGTAAGTGGCGAACTCTTTTATTGGTATAGATAGGCTAAGGGACTCCCTAGCGCCTGGTACTAGTAGAGACGTTTTGGCAAATCCAACCAACGCTCTTGAAGGTCGACCAAGCTTGCCCTGAGGTGCTTCAAGGTATACTTGAACCACTTCTTTACCCGAATATTGATTCCCAATATTGGTAACTTCAACCTGAATATCTAGAGACGTCTCCAAGCCTTTGCCCTTAGGTCGAATATCCATAATCTTACAGTCAAAAGTTGTATAGGACAAACCAAAACCAAATGGGTAACGCACCGCTCCTTTATCAAAAGTCTCAAAATATCTATAACCTAGATAAATATCCTCTTGATAAAAAAGTTCAAGTTCTTCATCAAAATTTTCATATGAAGGATAGGATTCAAGTTTGTAAGCCAATGTATCCGATAGTTTACCACTTGGCGTAACCATACCCGACACAACATCAGCAAGGGCATTACCACCTTCCATACCACCGTGCCATGAATAGAGAACAGAAGTAATAGAATCATTGCCATCCAACCAACTCATATCAATAATATTGGACACATTAAGAACAACAATGACTTTTTCAAAGTAGTCCGTCACCTTCTGAATCATCTCTAACTCTAGTTCTGTGAGTCTAAAGCTACCTTCAGTATCTTTATTGTCCTGCTCTTCTCCTGCTGTTCGCCCAATGATAATCATGGCTTTGTCAGCTCTATTAGCTGATGTTTCTACTAGCTCTTTAGTGAGTGGCATTTCATTCTGGAACCAAGGCTCAGCAGCCCAACCACCACCCCCATTATCAAAGGGATTTGCACTCACATATGTATCATAAACTTCTGCCAGTTCATTATCTATTCGTATTAACTCATTCGCTCTTATACCTTCTATGGCACTCACACTATATGGGACATTAACCGATCCACCTGACCCTGTCCCACTTCTGTAATAATCTATCTGACACCTGCCAAAAATAGCTAATACGTCATCAGGCTTAACAGGTAGAGTCTCTTGCTCATTTTTGAGTAGGACCATACCTTCCCCAGCTACTTTCCTCGAAAATTCTGCAAAACCATCTATGGTTGTTTTATTTAACTTAGTCATAAATTTCTCCTTATAATACTTTTCTACCTCTATTGTATAACAGATAGCAAAAGATAAAAACGTCTTATTTACTTAAAGAAGCTGTTACCCTAAAGTAACAGCTTCTTTGAATCCTATAATTGCAATTAGGCATGGATACAACGGATAAATTGCCCATCACTCACTTCTTTTGCCTCAGGAAATTCAGTAGCACATCTTGCTTCTGCCTGTGGACAACGACTTCTAAATGGGCAACCAACCTTTTCATCCGTCCACATGACAACTTCTGAGTCTTCGGATTTAACAACTGGTAAATCAACCTTCCCATCGTTATCTGGGTCTGGTGAAGCAGCAACTAATAACTTAGTATAAGGATGCTGAGGATTGAGTATAACTTTATCTACATCTCCCCATTCAACCATATGTCCTGCATACAGAACAATAATTCTGTCAGAAAAATATCTGGCTGTTGCTATGTCATGGGTTATGTAAACAAAAGATTTATTCATCTCTCTTTTAAGCTTATTCATCAGGTTAAGTACACCAAGTCTGATTGAAACATCCAGCATAGAGGTTGGCTCATCAGCAAATATAATATTAGCATCCACTGCCATAATCTTTGCAAGAAAGGCTCTTTGCTTCTGTCCACCAGATAATTGGTGAGGGTTTTTTTTACCAGCTTCCTCAGGTGGTACAAGACCAACTGTCTCTAGTAATTCATCCATCTTCTTTTGCATTGTCGCTTTATCATAATCATGATAAAGTTTAAGGGGTCGCTTAAGATGGTAATAAATATTGTGAAGTGGGTTTAATGATGAAAATGGGTCTTGAAATATCATCTGTGAAGCTTGACGATATTTTTTGAGTTCATCTCCACTGAGTTCATGAACATTTTTATCACCAATCATCATACTACCACTGGTTGGCTCATAGAACTTCATAGCTATTCTACAAATTGTAGATTTACCACATCCTGATTCACCAACGATCGCTAAGGATTCACCTTCATACAGATCAAAGGATATATCGTTTAAGGCTCTTAATGTCTTTTTCTTAGAGAAAAAGTTTTTCCCCGCAACTTGAAAATCCATAATGACATTACGTACACTAAATACTACTTTTTTCTCACTCATACTACGCTTCCTCCTGTTCTGTCAATGGATTGTGACAGTTGTAGAAGTCCTGACCTACATGAACCCTTGCAGGTTCTTCTTTGAAGCAAATGTCAGTTGCCTTAAAACACCTATCTTGGAATCTACAACCCTTAGGTATGGCATTCATATTTAGGGGATTCCCTGGGATACCTTCCATGTATTCAACTTTTCCTTTAAGTGGTGGAAAAGAGTTTTTAAGACCAAATGAATAGGGATGTGAAGGATTATGTAATATTGTTTTGGATGGTGCCTGTTCAACTATTTTGCCTGCATACATAATTGAGATATTATCACAAAACTCCATCATCAAACTAATATCATGGGTAATGAATAATATTGCAAAGTTAAACTGCTCCTTTAGCTCATAAATCTTCTGTATAATGTCTCTTTGAACAACCGTATCAAGAGCCGTGGTTGGTTCATCCAGAATTAGCAATTTAGGTTTTAATGCAAGAGCCATGGCAATGACAGCTCTCTGGCGCATACCACCTGAGAATTGGTGAGGATAATCACGCAAACGTTCAGCAGGGATTCCCACAATTTCAAGCAACTCTCCAGCCATTTTTCTAGCTTCTTTTATGTTACCGGTTATTCCATGTGACTTGTATATTTCAAAAAACTGCTTTTCCATTGTAACAACAGGGTTTAGACAATTCATGGCAGATTGGAATACCATCGCAACTTCTCCCCATCTAAACTCTACTAACTCCTTTTTGCCCATCCTTAGAACTTCTTTACCGTTCACTTTAATGGACCCACCTGCAATAATTGCTGGCGGCTTATGAAGACGCATAAGAGAGAATGCTATGGTACTTTTACCACATCCTGATTCTCCAGCAAGTCCCATTGCCTGTCCTTCATTAATTGTGAAACTCACTTTATCAACAGCTCTAATGTGACGACCGCCTGCAGATATATAATCAACACATAGGTCTTTAACTTCGAGTAATACACCCATTATGCAGTCCCCCCTTTGCTCTCGATCTTTGCCTGCTTTTTCTTTTCACGATAGTAAGAAGCCATAATTCTTTGTGCTTTTAACTTAGGATTTGACAATTCATCAATCGAGAAGTTAATTAATGTAAGTCCAGCTGCAAAAAGTATAATCGCGCCAGATGGACCAATCAATTCCCACCAGATGCCACTATCAAGGGCACCCATTGTTTGTGCATTGTATAACATCGTTCCCCAAGTAACTGAAAAGGGATCACCAAATCCAATAAATTCAAGGAAGGCTTGTGCCATAATTGCATAAATCATCGTTCCAACAAATGCAGAAGAGATCATTGAAAGCATATTTGGCATAACTTCCACAAAAAGCCTTCTAATCTTAGTCTCACCAAGGGTTTCTGAAGCATAAACAAACTCCCTGTTTCTTATACTCATTGTTTGAGCACGAAGCACTCGAGATCCCCATGGCCAGGATGTTAATCCAATGATCATTGCTATGACCGTAGGTGATACACCGCCAACCATTGAGGCAATGATTAACAACAATACCACCTGGGGTATGACCATAAAAACATTGATGAATGTGGATATGATATTATCAATAATTCCGCCAAAATATCCTGCAGTAATACCTATTATTATACTTAAACCAACAGCAATAAGACCAGCCATTACACCTACAAGAATAGACGTTCTCCCACCGTAAAGGGTTTGAGCCCATACATCTCTACCCAGCCTTGTTGTACCAAGAATGTGTTCCGATGATGGTGGACTGTGATACTCGTTTTCATATCTATATAAGGGGTCATGTTTTGTAAATAAATTAGCTCCCATAGTCATGCTGAGAACTACGACCAACAAAATAATACCAATAGTCGTTTTAGGGCTATCTAATAAGAAATTAAAGACCTTAGACTCTGTAATTTTCTTCATCATCTTCCTCACTTTCCTTGTTTTCTGATTCTAGGATCTAGAAAAAATATACTTGCATCAGCGATAAAATTCGCCGTTAACATCATGATTGTTGACATAAGTAGTATCCCTTGCATCAGTGGGTAATCTCTACCACCGATAGCACCAAGCATGGTTTTACCTAGTCCAGGATAGTTAAAGATATTTTCAATAAGAAGTGATCCTCCAAGCATAAAACCGACTTGCATTGCTAGTGAGGTAGCTACTGGTAACATTGCATTCCTTGCACCATATTTAAAGATAATGCCTCTTTCTGAAACACCCTTAGCAATACCCATAGTGATGTAGTCTTCATCCAATTGGTTAATCATATTTGCTCTCATACCCATAATGCCACCAAAACTTGTCATAACAATGGCTGACACTGGTAACACAGCATGATAAGCAACATCTTTAACATACTCCCAAGTGTTGGCAGGGGTAAATAAAGGTGTTACGGCATACATTCTAGGGAACAAACCACTCCTGGCAAATGTATAAGAAATAAACATAGCTGTAATAACAGCCGGTATATTAGCTATAATCTGTCCACCAACTGTAACTGTTGTATCGAATTTACTTCCTCTCCGCCAAGCAACCAAAATCCCAAGCAGAGTATTTATTATGAACGAGACCACCAGCGCTGAGGACATTAAGAATACAGTCCAACCTACCGGCCTCTTTAAGGCTTCCATAACCGTTTGAGGATATCTGGAGAATGACAGACCCCAATCCCCTTTAAAAATATTAATCACATATCTACCATAGCTGACAATTAATGGTTCATCTGTATTAAAACCAAACATTTCTTCAACAGCACGAACCGTTGCATCATCAACTTGTCCACCATTTTGATATAGTTCTGCTAAGTACATCTGAACCGGATTACCGGGCATCATTCTTGGCAGAAAAAAATTCAGGGTCACTGCAAAGACAAATGCTAGCAAATAAAACCCAAAACGTCGAATAAAATAACTCATGGTTATCCTCCTATTTCTATTTTATTCCATTTTGCGTATAGTCTATACCAAAGGACCGTAGCAATCGGTCATTTGGAATAAACTGTACTTCAAAATGAATATAATTTTAGCAGCGCAGCCGGCGACGGCCACGCTGCTACAATATTTACATTAATTACTTAACTGGTTTAAGACTTAATAATTGTAATATTTTACTATCATGAGTAACACAGTTAGGTTGTACAAAAGGATCTTCTGCTGTCGCCCAACCTGTGAAACGTCCGTCATTGTATACGAACCAGTTACCATTGTAAAGTAATGGAATATTAATCATATTCTCTGTGAAATAAAGTTCAATGTAATCAGTGATTTCTTTAGCTCTTGCTGCATCTGCCATTGGAAGTTCAGCGATCATCTCTGAAATCTCTTCATTTACATAGTTGTTTTGGTTCGTTGACCACCAGCTAGGAGTAAGGATTCTAGATGAGTCACCAATTGTATCGAAGTAGAATTTCCAAATGTTAGTAGAAAGACCATAACCACCATATAGACAATCATGAGCACCTGATTCCCAAGCTTCAATAATAATACCAAGGTCAACAGCGTTCGCATTTGCATTGATTCCAATTTCTCTCATACCTTCTGCAGCAATAATTGCTCCAGCGTTCCAGTCAGTCCAACCTGCTGGTGATAAGATATCAAACATAATAGGTGTTCCATCAAGGTTATCAACCCATCCGTCACCATCTTGATCAACAAATCCAGCATCAGTAAGAACTTTCTTAGCTGCATCAAGGTCATAAGTTGTATATTCTGCATGAAGTTTTTGAGCTTCATCATTAGTGCTTCCAAGTAATGCTGGTGGAAGACCCGTTACAGGTGGTACAGTTTTGTCTAAGTAACCAAATACTGCAGAATCAATAATTCCTTTACGGTCAACTGCCATTGAAGCAGCAATTTTGAATTCTGGTGTTGTAAATGCTTTAAGGTTGTTTTCATTCTCAGTCATATAGTTAAATGAAAGACGTACAGCGTCATTCATACCAAACCAGAATTTACGATTTGGATCACCTTGTACATAAGTTGTCTCTGCATCTGGAATAAACATGTGTGCCCAGTCAACTTGACCGGTTTGAAGAAGTGCAAGTGCCGCTTCATTTCCAGTGAATTGAGGTAATCTCATTTGATCTACTTCTAACTCATCAGCTTTCCAATACAAAGGGTTACGACCCATAAGTACCATCTCTGGCTCAAAGCTTACAACTTCTGTGAATGCACCAGTAGCTACAGGAGCATCTTGTACATATGTACTTGGATCTTCTACTTGACTCCAGATATGCTCAGGAATAATAAGTGCTTGGAAAGGTACGTCAGCTCTATGGAATGCATTAGCTTCGTTCATAACGATTTCTACAGTGTAGTCATCAAGAATGTTTACTTCACTAATTTTACCATTTTCGCCCCAGTTTCCTACATTATCAAGTGCAGGATGATCTTTAGAGATTGTATATGAGTAAGCTACGTCTTCAGCATTGAATTCTTCGCCATCACTCCACTTAATCCCTTGTCTTACTTTAATAGTAAGTGTTTTGTTATCTGCCTCAGAGATAATATCTTCAGCAAGCCACATAGTTTCAGCATTGTTGTCATAACCATTGAAAATTACAAGGTACTCATAAATGAAACCTTGAACCCAATTGTATCTTCCTGCAATGAAAGGGTTATAGTTTCTTACCCAACCGTCATTAGAGTCTGATAAAATTGTAATAACACTAGGGTCTTTCATTTCTTCTTTAGAGTCTTCTTTATCCCCAGATGAATCCTCTTTTTTGTCTTCTGTTGTGTTAGTGTCGTCTTTTGTCTCAGGATCTCCTGAAGTACCACAAGCAGACATTAACCCAACAACAAGTAACATACACATTAATAGTGCAATCAATTTTTTCATACATCTTCTCCTTTTAATATATTAGACATTCTTCAAGTCACTATATTAGTTTAAGGAATTTCCAGTCATTTAAAAATCCTTCTTTCTCTAGAGAAAATCATATAAAAATACGAGGGCAAAAGAAAAGGCCCTTAGCTTTTTACGACCAAGGACCTGTACTATCTTTTATATATATAAGTGCCACTATTTTAGAATCAAGAGGGTTAATAAGGTTGCGTTAATTAGAAAGGATATGCCACCACTGACCATCATAGATTTCTTAAAGCCTTCTGTTTTAAAGACATCAATATGTTCAAAATCTACTTTTACAATAGCCTCGTCTAACTCTTCTTCCGTTCTTAGATGACTTGAGAAGCCTGGACTATCTGAAAGGAAATGCTGAGCGTATGGGAAACATAATATTTGAGAAGGTTCATCTTCAAACATACCCGGATACCAATTATTCACCTCTATGTTAAGTGATTCTTTTGGCATCTTAAGCCCCTGATCAAACTCTTTTGGATCAAAAGTTAGTGAGAATAATCCTGGGTCATCATCTGACTTATTCTTCCCATAGGCAATCGATAGATTTCCTTCAATCCACAGACGTTTATCAAGAGGAACCATTGTACCTTGCTTGGTATCACTATTAAAGACTAGTTCTCTTCCATCTTTACTTTTCACATCACATAACAAATTGCCATCATAATCTATTGTAATAATTGACCCTTCTGCATTTGGTGAACTTAAGCCATGTTTAGGATCATAAGTAATTGTGTTAGTGTCATAGTCAGCAATAATCCAACTCATTAGGCCAGTTGATTCATCTTCAGCTATGATGTAAAACTCAACCCTCATACCCCAGAAGCTAGAGGTATGTGCATTAAAACAACCAAATATTGCATAGTATTTTGGCTCATCATCTTCATAGATCTTTGTCTTTACTAGTTTAAAACCGTCTGGCAAAAATGTCTTTGCTCTTTCTAAATCTTTGAGTTCATAACACAGGAAATAGCTATATGGTTCAACCACAAATCCCATATGAGGCGTTTTAGTGGCTGATTTATCAATCATTTTCTTTTGAATGTTCTTTGGTGCCATCTTGTTAAAATATTGTATGAAATGAATGGATCCTACATCTATTGGGTTTACTAATCTCTCTACACCTTTAATAAAATTATTCGTCTTCATATGTTTTACCACCTTCAATTTGTCATGCCTCATTGTTATTATCCTTCACTGCTAATCATCATCTCTAGTAATTCATTTATACGGTTCATCCTATCAACTCTCAAGCTTCTACTTCTGTCATCAGCCTTGCCAACTAAGGCGTCTATACTAACTCCGAAAATATCTGATAGTCTAATTAAATTATCTATTGTAGGTTCTCTGTCACCCTTTTCATAATGAGCAACCGCAGACTGTGATACATTTAATTGGCTTGCAAGAGCTTGTTGGCTTATAGAATGCTTCTTTCTTTGAGTCCGTATGTTATACCCTAAGTCTGTCATAAGCTTCACCTCTTGATTACATTATGTCATAATATTCTAACTCTGTCAAGTTTTTACCACATATTGTAATATTCGTGGCCAAGCATATGTAAAAACAACCCTTTTTTCTTCGTCAATAGTGGTAATTTTTAATGAATATCTGCTAATTTTATGTGAGAAAACACCTTTTTGCGTAATTTCACGGGGCTTTACTTCAATACTAATGAAATTTTGTTCAGTCTGTAGTATAATAATTGAGGCTAATGATGAGATTATTCTAGGTAGTATTCTATTTTACAGTAATATTTCTAAAGTTATAATTTCTTTCATATTTACTCTTTTATACAAATTTATAGCTTATCAAAAACAATCATGTTAATGATTTTTTGTGGTACCGTCTCTGTTGTTGTAAAGACAAATGACAAGATAGAATTGGCTTTTTATGGAATTTAAACCGTTCGGAGAATGTTTAAATATAGTAACTTTTAATTAATTGTGTGTGGCATCATCAAAATCATTTAGGAGGCATTAACTATGGGTTACAGGATAACCAACAAATGGATTATTGTATTTGGGGCAATAATGGCTCAGCTAGCTATAGGGGCATTTTACGCTTGGAGCTTATTTAACCAACCAATCTCAAAGGCATACGGATGGGAGTTACATACAGTTGTAACAACTTACTCAATATCCCTTGCATCATTTTCACTAGCAACAATTCTTTCAGGAAGACTTCAGCTTAAGAAGGGTCCTAGAGTAACAGCACTCATCGGTGGACTTCTGTATAGTAGTGGTATACTACTATCTTCATTAGCAACAACATCTGGAACACTCTACTTAACTTACGGTGTATTAGCCGGAGCCGGTGTTGGATTTGTTTATGTTTGTCCATTATCAACTTTGGTAAAATGGTTCCCAGGACATAAAGGTGCTGTAACAGGTGTGGCAACAGCGTCATTTGCAATGGGTGGTTTCTTATTCAAAAATGTTATCTACAAAATGTTAGACGTTGCTACTTATACACCAGATGTTATTTCAAGTACATTCCTTAAATTAGGAATCATCTATGCATTCATGACAATTGGTGGTGCACTATTACTTGATACACCAAAAGATTCAAAAGTTGTAGCTCAAGTAGATCCAGATGCTCATGTATCAATGAGAACTAGAGATTTATTCAAAACAGGAAACTTCTACAAGTTATTAGCAAGTGACTTATTAGCTCTTATGCCTGGTCTACTTATTATAGGACTTGCTAAAGATATCGGAATGCAACTTGTTAACTTAGATATTAAAACAGCATCTGCTATCGTTGGTTACATCGCATTATTTAATGCAGCTGGTCGTTTGGCCGCTGGTCGTTTAGCAGATAAGATCGGTGCACTTAACATCTACAGAATCATGTATGGTGTGACAATCGTATCTCTTGCTATTCTAAGTTTTGCAAAACTTTCATACCCAGTATTCTTAATCGCAATCTTAGGTATCGTACTTGGATATGGTTCATTCCTTTCTGTTGTTCCTACCATTGTTGGTAAATTATTCGGTGCTAAGAAGTTCAGTGCTAACTACAGCTTGATATTCCAAGCTTATGGTATTGCAGCTCTTGTTGGTCCAGTTATTAAAAAGAACAGTGCAAGCTTCCAGCAAACATTCACAATTGCCATGGTAGCCGCAATCACTGGTTTAATTATCTCTACAACTATCAAAGAGGTTAAGCCATCAGAAACGAACGCTAGTCATACAGCATAATATATTACAAACTCAAAGAGGTTTGGCCTAGTGGCCAAACCTCTTTTTTAGTACATTCATTTTATTTCACCAAAGTGGAACGTCCCCAAAACGTAAAAAACTTAATTAATAAAATTTAACAAAAAAATCATCCCCATTTATGATGGGAATGATTTTATATTATTAACTGTTTATGATGCCATGACACTTCGTCTTAGGCTACTGTATAAGATACATGAGTTTATGGCGTGTGATACTCGAGAAAGGTTGTGCAGATGGTCAATGTCTATATAAGCAAGTATATCATCTAATATGACGCCGTCTTGTTCTCGTCTAAGCTCGGACAAAACCTGGCAAAACATTAACTCAGAACGTTTAGAAATCTTCTTCTCTTCGTCAAAAATGGTTTTACCTATATGATGCACATACATATCAATCCATTGTTTCTCTTCAGAAAAGACGGTTGAAATAAACCTTAAGGCCATAATGGAAATTTCAAAACATTCACCTTTAACCTCATCCGCCAAATCTTGTAGTGTTATAGAATGGTTATAATTCTCACGAAGATACTGCATCGCCTTCTGCAGTGTAATATTAATATTTTGTTGGTTATACTGACCAACCCTTTTTGTCATTGTTACAGCGACCGTTACTAATAAATCATGAATCTCTTCAATATTGTTGCTGTCTTCAATCAGTTTATACAATGAATTCATATCACTGCTTACACCTTCAGTAGATTGGTCGAGAGATTTGATTGAACGTCGTATATGATTCATATTATAGACCACTGTCCAATAGAAGTGTTTGATCTGTTCTGGATGAGCACTATAAGCCCTGACTTCTTGCTTAAGTTCTTCAAGTATGGCTAATACTTGAACTTCATCACCTGCCTGAATCACCATGGTCAATTGTTTCTCAAACTGTTTCAACTTGGATAAATCATTGTTCCTATAGAAGCCCTTAAAGTCTTGATACAGAATAATTGAGCTTGGACCCATATAGAATCTGTAGGCTAAGCTAGATTCACATTCTTGCGCTTTATCATACAAAGACTCTATGCCATAACCCACATCACTTATGGTCATAGTAACTGTAAAATCAAAACATCGTTCAATGAGTTGTTGGACATTACCAGCTATGTAGGCAGCTTGGTCCAACTTCACCTCACAGGATTGACACTTTTGTATAATAAAAGCAATGGTTTGAGGGTTCATCATAACCTTCTCAACTTGAAAACTATCACCAAATAAGTCCAATACAGTGTTGCCAACACCAAACTGATAAAGGTGCTTCTGGGCTGCTTGTTCTTTGTTCAAGTAGTCACTATCAATGCTCACATACATGACTAGAAACTCTTTTAGATCTATATTGTAAAGTTTAGCCTGATGGAACATCTCTTCGTCTGTCATCTCATAGCCACTCATAATGTCAGATAAGAGCTTTTCTCTTAAAATAGGCATACTTGCTTCAAACTTCTCTTTTAGTTGGTCTATTTCTATGGTTTCTTCTTCTTTAAGTTTTAGTTCAAAAACAGCCCGCTTTAAGATATCACTAATTTCTTCAATTTTAGATGGCTTGAGTATGTAATCATAAGCGCCTAGTTTTATGGCTTCCTGTAGATAGGAGAAGTCCCTATAACCTGTGAGGATGATAAACTTACTACTTGGAATCACTTCTTTACTCAATCGAATCATCTCAAGTCCATTCACTTCCGGCATATTTATGTCTACAAAAACAATGTCCGGCTTAAGCAAACGGATCTTTTCCAGACCTTCAACACCGTCAGAAGCTTCACCACATACCTCACAACCATATTGCTTCCAATTAATGATTGTCACAAGACCTTTACGAATAAAAGGTTCATCATCTATGATTAATACTTTAAACATTGCTGCCTCCTTTGTCATCCTCTTTAATAGGTATATGAATGATGACTGTTGTATGTTGTCCTTCAACACTTTCTATACGAATACCATACTGGTCTCCAAAAAATAACTTCAATCGCTTATTCACATTTATGAGCCCTATGCCAACTGAAATGTCTTCTTCCTCATTTAATAAATCGGTTCTGCTAAGTAGGTCATTCAGTTGTGCCAATCTTTCGACTGGCATACCTTTACCATTATCGGTTATATGAATGACAATATTATCCACAGATTTTTCAACAAGTAGGCTAACTGTACCTTCCTTACGACTTTTCTCAATGCCATGATATATAGCGTTTTCAAGTATTGGCTGCAACATAAGCTTAGGTACCCGCTTGGCCAAAACTGAACGGTCCACTTGGTTTTGATAATTTAGCTTATCCCCATATCGACCCTTCATAATACGTATATAACTGTCAGCAAACTCAAGCTCTTCCCTTAGGCTAACCATTGCGCCACCTTTGCCAATGCCTGCCTCCATCAAGGAAGACAATGCTGTAACCATGGAGCTAATCTCTGGCACTTCATTCATACGGGCTAACCAATTTATGGATTCCAATGTGTTAAAAAGGAAATGTGGGTTTATCTGGGCTTGTAAGGTCTTAAGTTCAGCTTCTTTCCTTGTTAACTGTTCTTTATAAACTTGATTCACTAGGAAATCAATTTCTCCACTCATATCATTAAAACTTTCACTCAAATAACCTAGTTCATCTTTCCGGTCAACAACAACAACGTCATGGACTTTATCCTTCTTCATATGTTTCATAGCGTCAACCAAACGGTTAATAGGATCGATGATGTCTACTGCCATAAAGGAGCTGAGTAAGGATAGTATTAGAATTGTTGCAGCAATAATTACAAGAAAATAGTTTCTAAACTCATTCATATCTTCGTTTAATTTTGGTAAAGATATCTCTGTAATTATGCGCCAAGATGGGTGAACAAGATCACGGTAACATACCAAATCATTTTGCTCTTCATCTATCCAGTAATTAGATACAGACGTTTCATCCAATTCATTTAAGTAGCTAAGTTGTCTCTGACTTGGCTCACCAGTACCTATAACATAGTCGCCATCTTGTGTGACTATGGCAATCTGCTCCATAAACTCAGTGGATAAGTTGCCATAAACCGAGGCTAATTCATCTAAGTTCAACTGGATAACCATAACACCAAGTTCTTCATACCTGTCTATGTTATTAATGGTTCTTAAGACGTAGATTTGCCTAACATGACCACTATCTGATTGGTCCACATACCAAGATAGTTGACCACTAACATTGGATGCTTCTTGAAGAATGGTTTGATAGTCAAATCCCACTTCAGTAATTGCTCTTCCTGATGTTGTATTATAACTAAAATGCTCTTCTTCAGAAATCAGGATTGAGACACCATTGATTTCATTTCTGGATAAACATACTTTCCTAAGTAAGTTATACAGATCATCTAATTGGGACGTATCTGTTCTATCGCCTTCAAGCACATCATATACAATAGGATCATACAGAATATCTTGAGCTGTCACTTGAACATTATCTGAAAAATCATCAAATCTAAGCTCAACCATCTTCAATAAATCTACAGAATAATCAATGGATTTATTTTGAATGATATCGGTTGAAGTCCTATATAACATCATACCCATGAAAACCAAAGGGATGATTATTTGTATCGAGAATAGTAAAAAGAATTTTTGCTTAATACTTAACTTCTGATAAAGTCCCTTCAAGGATTCTGCCCTTCCATTTCTGCAGCCACTGCCTCTGCTATACTTTCAGCTGATACGTCACCTCTTAATAACCCATCAAATTGCCCTACAAGGATGTCTTCCCACACGACCCTGTCAATAAAACTGTCTGTTGGTCCAACAAGAGCGTTTGCTTCCCCTATGAGTTCCTGGGCCTGGGTGTATAGGTGTGAAGATTCATGACGTTCCTTTGGTATCTTAATATTGCTTATAAAACCACCTGACGATTGGAACCTAATTGCCGATTCAATAGAAGTTAAATGTTTAAGTAAACTTAGTGCTTCCTCACGACTGTCCTCATTATCCCACGCCTTCTGACTCATATGAAAAACACCATTGCCGCAACCATAGATAATATCATAGTCCCTTCTACGTCCATAAGCACTGGCTCTATAATCCGTTTGACTTGGAAAAGGTATAATGCTCACACTCGTATCATTAGGATCTACGCCCTGCTCTCCAATGAACCAAGAGCCTTGAACAATCATAGCAGCTTCTTTGTTCATAAAAAGATCATTCCTTGTTTTGTCATCAATGTAAAAGGCATCTTCCGGAAAAGCACCTAAGTCATATAACTCTTTCATCGCTTTCATGGCTTCAATAAAGTTCGACTTTAGTCCACCCTTATGATCAAAAGGACTTTCAACCCCTGATTTTCCACCAAACATCATCACTAAATTTTGATAGATGAAGGAACCTTCTGGTGTTGTATTAAAGGCTATAGGGACTATATCATGCTCTCTAAAAGTGATAACTGTCTCTAATAGTTCATCATAGGTCGAAGGCACATCCATATTATAACGGTCAAAAAGATCTTGGTTAATAAAAAGAGCCTCATAGATAATCTCAAAAGGAACCCCATAGATACGGTCATCAATAATGACATATTTCCATGTACTGGTCTGGAACTGCCTGCTCCACTCAGGGTCATTTAATAGGACATCTGTTAAGTCAGCAATACGTCCTTGTTCCACCAATAAGTTAACATCAGAACCAGGCCATAAACCAAATACATCTGGCTCATTGCCTGTGGCAAAATCTGCTTTTAAGTTAAATAGGAAGTCCTCTCCCGCCATAGATTCATCCATGATTTCAATACCTTCATTGTCCATATCAAAATCATTAAGTACATCCTTAAGTGGTAAAGCATTGGTATCATAGCCTGCCCAACTGCTCATAAATCGCAATTTATCTTTTTCCTGCAAATCACTTAAGGTCTGTATATCTGAAGGATTTGTTTTACCAGTCAGTAAATAAGTAAGAATGAACAACAAGCTAAGTAGAACCGTTACAAAGGGTATCACATAACTTCTTTTCATATAAATGACCTACTTTCACAATAGGCTCGGACCCAGACAGGCCCGAACCTAAAACTATTATATCATATGTATTTTTACAGCGTCTAACCTTTAACTGAACCTACAGCTATTCCAGCAATAATATATTTTGAAAGGAAGAAATATACAACAATAACCGGAACAATTGCCACTGTGATCATCAGATACACTTGCCCCATATCAAATCTTAAGAAGTCTGCTGATCTCAGCTGTGATATTAATATTGGCAAAGTCCGTTTTTCATTAGTTTCCAGAATAAGTGCAGGAACAAAGAAATTGTTCCAAGCAGATACAAATGTAAAAATAGCTTGAACTGCAATAGCTGGTTTGATAATTGGTAATACGATTCGATTAAAGGTATAAAATTCTCCTGCACCATCTATTCTTGATGCTTCCACGATGGCAAGAGGTAGAACACTCTGCATGTACTGCTTCATAAAGAAGAAGACCGCCGGTGCGGCTATCGCTGGCACAACCAGTGGATAAAAAGTGTCCATTAACTTAAACTTATCCATCAAATCAATAAAACCTAAGGTTGAGACCTGAAGAGGTACCATCATAATCATAAGAATGAAGGTGAAAATCATCTTCTTATGTTTAAAATCATAAGCATGGATACCATAGGCTGTCAGGGCTGAGAAATATGTACAAACCGCCGCTGTTAGAGTTGAGACAGTCAGGCTATTTATTATGCCTTTGATTACAGGTAAGTTCTCATTGTCCATCAAGTTCTTAAGGTTACCCCCAAAGGATCCACCAGGTATCATTGTAAATCCTTTTTGAATGTCTGGATGTGCTCGTGTAGCATTTATGACCAACATGAGAAAAGGTACAATACATACAAGGGTCAACAAGGCTAACACTGAATATGCAATTGATCGACGTATGGTTACAGACATCATGATGCACCTCCTCTATCTCTAATAAGAATTCTAAATATACCCAAACTTAGGATTGTTGTCATAATAAAAAGTAACACGGACACCGCCCCAGCCAAACCAAAGTTACGGCTATATAAATGTTTATTTAAGTACATAATCAAGGTCATCGTACTCCTATTAGGTGCACCAGAACCGCTTGATAATATCTGTGGTACATCAAACATTTGAATCCCACCTATTAGAGATGTGATAATCACAAATACCAATATTGGCATAATAAGCGGTAGGGTCACTTTGGTAAATATCTGCCATGGGCTGGCACCGTCCATCTGTGCCGCTTCAAACATGTTACCATCAATACCCATAATACCCGCCATGATAAGTATGGTTGTATTGCCAAACCACATCATAAAATTCATTAGAGCAATCAAACCTCTAGTACTACCCGTTTGTGCTAAAAATCTATACGGCTCTCCAACACCTAATCGCATAAGTATATCATTCACCGGTCCTGTATCAGAAAATAATGTGAAAAACAACATTGAGAATGCAGCCGCCATTATCAAGTTAGGCATATAGATGATCGTCTTAAAGAATCCTTTCATTTTTAACTTCATCCTCATGTTTGTAAACCATGAGGCCAATAGTAAAGAGAAGATTATCTGAGGAATGAACCCCATAGCCCACATAATCGCAGTATTGGAAAAGTATTTGACTACGTCTCCCTCTGTTAAAATCTTGATGTAATTCTCAATGCCTACAAATGTTGGTCCAACCTGCTCTAACCCTATTCTATAATTTTCAAAAAAACTATAGTAGAAGGTTGTAACAAGTGGTACTAGCTGAAAAACAGCAAAAACGATAAAAAAGGGAAGAATAAAAATATATCCCCACTTATCGTAACGAATCGATTTACGTCCAATCATAACTTCACCTCAATTTTAGAAGTCTAACTCATTCTTTTGGATGGGTGGGTGAAGGCGGAGGCCTTCACCCACAATGATAATTATTTCTCCAAATTTGGATACTTCTCCGATACGGATGTATAGAAGTTATCAAGTGCTTCTTCTTTTGTTACAACGCCGTCAAAGTAGTCTTTGAATGCTTCTTGGAACTCTTCATTCATACCTTGATCGTATTTTGATAGATTACTCATATCAATCTTTGGCGCTGCTGCTGCAAATAAAGCTATATGGTTCTGTCCACCTAAGAAATCAGATTGGAAATCACTGTTTCCAAGGGCTTCCATTGCTGCTTGATTATTTGTATAATCTTGTGTTTCAACGGTAATTTTATTCATTGTTTCTTCATCACATGTTAACTGGTACATAACTTCTTTAATTAGATCAGTGTTGTCTGTTCCTTTAGCTGCACATATCCAAGTACCACCCCAATAGTAACTTTCTGGTCCTTCTGTAACAGCCCAGTCACCATAGATGCCATTGCCAACTTCGGCTACGCCACCTTCTGAAGTAGGTGTAGCCAGTGAATTGCCAAGCAATGTAAAGTTGATACCCCAAGTTGAGTAAAAGAATCCAAATACCTTACCATCTGGTCCTTGATCTGCAGCCCAACCGTCTGCCCACAAGGTTGTTTTATTGTTATAATCCATGTCTGTAAAACTCTTCGTTTGATCAACCCAAGCCATTAGATTGTCATCAATATGGATTTTGTAGTTCTCATCTACCCAAGGTGCAGACATATTGTTTGAGAATGTACGGTATGAATCATCATAACCAGATAACATTTTATAACCTTTGTCCGCTGCCATAACAGCTACTTCATTAAATTTTGTCCAGTCTGCTAAGTAGGTTTGAACCGTAGCAGGATCATCGCTGCCAAGAACGTCTTTAGCAATAGAACGTCTATAAGCAAAAAGTCCTGGTGTTGCTTGCCATGTTACACCCTTAAGTACGCCATCTCCATCTGTTACTATTTCCTGAGTATAAGCGTATTGACTTGCAATATCACCACCAGTAAGACCAATATCCCCAAGTACATCTAGTGTGTAATCACTATCTACATACTTAAGTGCATAATCTGCTTCTATTAAGAAGATATCAATTGGTTCTTCTGCTGAATCTTGACTTAATAAGTCAGCATCTAGCTTATTCTGATATGCGTTATCAGCGTTAGGTGTAATCACCCATTCAACTTCCACATCAGCTGGAAGTTTACCTGAAGCTAAGAAATAGTCATTGAATCGACTTTGGAATTCTTCGTTCCAAGCATAAATTCTAAGTACTTTACCTTGACCGTCACCTGCTGTTCCTGACTCATCTGAAGCATCCCCATTTTTCACTTCAGCTTTTGATTCCTTTTGATCCTTTTCTTCTTCAACTGTCACACCTCCAGCACAAGCTGCAAGTGAGAAAACCATTATCAAAGTTAAGAAGATTGATAATAACTTTTTGAATGAAATACCTTTGTTCATAATATGCCTCCTTAAAATCACTGTGCGAATTGCTTTAACGATTTCTATTATAGAGACATAAGGGTGGTGCTTAAATAGAGGAACTTGCCATATAGGTTAATATCTTGACCACTTAAATTTGAGTACCACAGGATTTTACAACAATATTAAACACAAGAAAGATGCGACCCATCTCTATTGGCTTAGTTCATTTTGGATCTTTATATAGGAAAGTATCCATACACAAATGAATACGTTTCAAATTCATATGCCATAATCGGGAGAACTTTCTTATAAAACCAAAAAAGCCATCCCCATGTAATATGGGAATGACTCCTAATAATAACTGTTTATGATGCCATGACACTTCGTCTTAGGCTACTGTATAAGATACATGAGTTTATGGCGTGTGATACTCGAGAAAGGTTGTGCAGATGGTCAATGTCTATATAAGCAAGTATATCATCTAATATGACGCCGTCTTGTTCTCGTCTAAGCTCGGACAAAACCTGGCAAAACATTAACTCAGAACGTTTAGAAATCTTCTTCTCTTCGTCAAAAATGGTTTTACCTATATGATGCACATACATATCAATCCATTGTTTCTCTTCAGAAAAGACGGTTGAAATAAACCTTAAGGCCATAATGGAAATTTCAAAACATTCACCTTTGGAACAGAAGGCGCCAAAACAAGCACCTTTAATTCTTTGTCTTGTCGTTTCATACAAACCAGCAAAGCCGATATTATCTGGTCTAAGCAAATAAAGAATCCTTAATAGCTCAAGTTCACAATAATTGCCATATAGATTTTTCGTATGTGGCCTGTAGCCTGTAAAGGTCATAAAATCTTGAGGCACTTCACTTTCTACGTTCACAAACCTTGGGCTCATGTTTTTCTTACTTGGGTCAACGGTCTGGTCAGCGTTCATATTAAGATGACTTAGTATGGCCTCGTATAACTCATTAGACGCTCTCTTAGATAGCTTGCAACCTGTTACAACTGAATAGTTATATGTATCGATGATGTTCTGTATAGTCATATTATCGCTCCTTTCACTGGATGATCTCTTAATACAAGTATACCGAACATGTGTTCGTATTGCAAGTTATTTCTCATTTTTAGTGAAACTTCTCAGTTAAGTGAAAATTTAAATTCCAGATTGCACGAGTAAATTCAATAATTCCTGAAATTACTTTTGCATACCCTATCCTGTATAATTATGAGGCAGATGATTGCCTGCCTGTGCAGGAAAGAGGTTTAGTATGAAAAACAAAACCAAAGGCAATCAAAAACACTTAACTTTATCACAACGAATAAGCATTGAAAAAGCCTTATTGGCTGGTGAAAGCTTTGCCACTATCGCTAGAACACTTAGTAAAGACCCAGGCACCATATCAAAGGAGATTCGTAAACATTCAAAAATCAAAGCATCAAAAAACACAAACTTTTCACCTATCCCATGCAAGAATAGAAAGGGATGTAGTATCAAGTATTTATGTGATGACCCATGTGATTTGATGTGTACCTATTGTCCCAAAGCAGAGATTAAATGTATTTACATTTGTCCAAATTATGTGCCAAGGACATGTATCAAACTTAGTAAGCCACCCTACGTTTGTAACGGTTGTGGAAAACGAATTAATTGTTTAATGGAAATGCGGATTTATTCAGCCAAGTATGCTGATGATTGCTATCGTGAGAAACTTGTTTCAAGTCGTGAAGGCATCAATCAGACGCCTGAATCCATTATGAGAATGGACAATTTAGTAACACCTCTATTTAGGAAAGGTCAATCTATTGCCCACATATACGCTCATCATGCTAAGGAAATTGGGTGTAGCAGAAGAACTCTTTATAACTATTTAGATCAATCCGTTTTAACAGCTAGAAACTTAGACTTGAGACGACGTGTAAAGTACAAAGAACGCAGAAAATCAACTAGGACTAGCATTAAAGACAGGACTCACAGGATCGGTCGTAATTATGTGGATTTTCAAAAGTTTATCAAGAAACATCCGTCTATGAGTGTTGTTGAGATGGATGTTGTAGAAGGTGTAAAAGGTGGTAGAGTATTCCTTACAATGATGTTTAGAAACTGTTCCTTAATGCTCATCTTTTTACTTGAATCAAAAACACAAGCTGCAGTAGCGCGTGTACTCGAGGACTTAACATTAGAACTTGGGTTAGATGATTTCACTAAAATATTTCCGCTTATTTTAACAGATGGTGGCGTTGAATTTCAGAATCCAGATTTAATAGAAGAAGATGCTTGTGGGAACAAAAGAACAAGACTTTATTATTGCGATCCTTACAGCTCATGGCAAAAAGGCATGATCGAAAAGAATCATGAGTATATTCGACTGGTTCTGCCAAAAGGAACAAGCTTTAATAACTTGAATCAAAAAGATGTAACATTATTACAGAACCATATCAACAGTGAAGCAAGAGACAGCCTTAATGGATGTTCTCCATTTAAACTGTCTCAGCTTCTCTTAAACGAAAACCTTCATCAGATCTTGCATTTAAACGAGATTGCACCTGATGATGTATTCTTAAAACCAGCATTACTTAAACAGTAAACTGGAAATAGCACAGGCAGATTTCACTGTATAGAATTTAGTCTTACACTAAGGCATGTGGAATTTAGTCTCACACACTATTTTCAGATGCCCCTTTGGCATGCAAGAATTCGTGATGATATGAGCCTGTAATGTAAGTATAGAACAAAATAAGATACATGTTAAGTGTTAAAACTAGACCTTAATCCTGCATGAAAAGGTAACTTCGGGGTATCTGGAATTTAGTTTTTCATTTAACG
>PPCM01000250.1_pt1 | contig 65004 bp, 49 predicted proteins | sample 1555541 | NCBI WGS metagenome assembly PPCM01 (sample SAMN05284479, study PRJNA326546) | Marine sediment metagenome, whole genome shotgun sequencing project. | isolation source: marine sediment | place: Germany: Wadden Sea | collected 2012-09-05 | reverse complement strand
AAGCTAATTCATGAGATTTGTCTCAACAGTTCTATCAAACTATATTATCAATAGCATATGATTTTGTATAATACATACAAAATAAATCGATCACCTATTTGACTTCTCTTGATAAAAGATCAAACTCATGGCATAGTTTCTATAGAAAGACTAGGAGGTCATATGAAAAATACACCACATATCAAACCTAATGGCGTGGAAATAGCGGAGACTATCTTACTCCCAGGCGATCCACTAAGAGCCAAATTTATTGCCGAAACATTCTTAGAGAATGTTGTAACATTTAATACTGTAAGAAATATGTTCGGTTACACAGGCACTTACAAAGATAAGAAAATTTCAGTAATGGGAACAGGAATGGGTATGCCATCAGTTGGTATTTATGCCTATGAACTGATTCATACTTTTGGCGTTAAAAACTTAATCCGTATAGGTTCATGCGGTGCTATGCAAGAAGACTTAAAGCTTTTTGATATTATTGTTGCATTAGGCGCTTCAACTAACTCAAATTTTGCTTCTCAATACAAGTTACAGGGAACTTTTGCGCCAACAGCTTCTTGGTCACTGCTTAATCGTGCCACAGAAGTTGCAAAAGAGAAATCAATTCCTGTACACGTAGGTAATATCTTAACATCAGATATTTTTTACAATAATGATGAACAAGCTATGTATGCTTGGAAAGAGATGGGCATATTAGCTGAAGATATGGAAACTGCAGCTTTGTATATGTTAGCTTCAAAAGCTGGTGTAAATGCTTTAACACTACTTACAGTCAGTGATCATATGATTACTCACGAAGAAGCAAGTACAAGCGAAAGACAAACCGCTTTCACTCAGATGATGAATATTGCATTAGAACTTGCTTAAGACCTTAACAGGTCTTTTTTTATTTTTAATGAAAATACATTATCTGATACAAAACTTATCATTATAAAAAGAGTCCTAGTATTTTTTACTAGACTCTTTTCATAATAATTAGTTAAACTAGTTTTACACTACATTTAACAAGTATCTTTAATTTTTTTATACACAATTTTTTGTATACTGTGTATAGAAAGAAAAAATTCCTCTGACAACTCATCGACACGGTATCCTTGTCTATACTTAGTACGAATTATTTCATTTCGTGCTTGTATACTTGTTCTGATTCCAGAAGATTCTCCCCATTTTTTCTTACATCTAGGGTCCGATGGAATGTACACACAAGTGCCTTGAGTAAACTTTCGAATTTCATCTATTAGATTTTTAGGTAACACTTCCTCAGCATTTACATATTTCATTTAAACAGCTCCTTTATAGTCAAATTACTAACCAACGAAGCTTATATGTTTGCTTAAAAATTCTATGATCTACATATCATAAAGGCCATAGTGTCACAGTTATCTATAATTCTATAGCCAAGCCATATAAACTCGTAATTTATAGCTTGACTGCCACTTTTTTAATCTCAATACCCCCTTTCATTAATTCATTTGATTCCATGTTATCAAATAAAATTACCAACTTCAATGATTCCGTTTATCAGTAATTATTTAGTTAACTTATTCTTTATATACTATGTGATTTTATTTCCTCATATAATACGAATAAGCAATCATTTGATAAAAAAAATAAACAAAGGAGCATTAATTGAATTTAGAACATTTAGGATGGAACAATTTTTTCCAAAATCAGTTTGAAACTATAAACAATACCAGTTATACACCTGCAAGGGTTATACGTGTAGGTAAAGAGATATATCATTTGAACTCTACTTCAGGGAAATTTATAGGAACCCTTTCTGGAAAACTTCGATATAGCATTACTAATATTGCAGATTATCCAGCCATAGGCGACTGGGTATTAGTCAAAATGCTAAACAATAGGACTGAGGCTGTTATATATCATATACTGAAGCGGAAAAGCTGTTTAACTCGTAAAGTTCCTGTGTCAGGAGGAAAAAAAGTTAGAGATATATCTGGTAGAAAAGTAACCCTTGGTGGTTCTACTGAAGAACAAGTAATTGCTGCAAATATCAGCACTATTTTTATTGTTATAGCACTGGATAATACTTTCAATTTAAAGCGTTTGGAAAGGTTTCTGTTATTAGCTTATAACAGCGGTGCAAAACCAGTGATTATTCTTAATAAAATTGATTTGTGTGACTCCATTGAAGAAAGAGTATCAGACATTGAAACGGTCGCTATTGGCGTTGACTTTCATCTTATTAGTGCCATTACTCAAGAAGGTATTAATGAGCTAAAAAAATATTTTCTATGTAATCAAACAGTTGCATTATTTGGTGTATCAGGCGTAGGAAAATCAACTTTAATTAACTCGTTCGTTCAGTCAGATCTATTAGTTACACAAGAAGTAAGAACAAATGATAACAAAGGACGTCATACAACTACATGGCGCGAACTAATACTACTGCCTACTGGAGGATCTATTATTGACACACCCGGGATAAGAGAATTACAGATTTGGAGTAATCTTGATAACTTAGAAGAAATGTATGACGACATTTACTCTTTAACTGAAAAGTGCAAATTTAATAATTGTTCCCATGTCACAGAACCGAATTGTGCAATAAAAACGGCATTGAATAATGGTACTCTCAGTCATGAAAGGTTTAAAAACTTTCAAGTAATGAAAAGTGAAATTGGTTACTTAGATAAGCGTATCGCACAGAAAGAGAGAGAGCATAACAAAGCTGTCATGTTAAGTGAAAGATATATGACTGGAAAAGCTAGAAGAGATAGTAAGAACTTTGAAAGATAAATGCAAGATGAGAAACTTAAATTATAGGAGAATATAATGATTAAACTAAACAAAGAACAATATAACAAAATAGAACACCTGATAGAATCTTCATATGAATTATCTGCACGTTCTCTAATAAAAGGGATCATTCCTGGAGAAATCTACGTTGATGAAATCCAACATCCTTCTTCTGCATTATTAAAAACTGAAGAATGTATTTTACTCGTAGGTAAAACTACAAACAACGCTTTCAACTCAAAAGTCAAATCAACACTTACCTTTTGGGATCAAATAACGGTCGATTCTCAACAATGGTTTGATACAATACCGAAGATTCATCCAAATCCTTATGTAAGACAATGGGAAAGGAAACACTATCAGATAAGCCGAGATACCTTTATTGATTTTGAACCAACATTGAAAGAAGGTCTTATCATAGAAAAAATCAACTTAGATTTGTTGGAAGAAATGAAACTCATCAACTCCGATGAAATATTAGAGTGGATTGAAGCATGGGGAAGCAAAAGTAATTTCCTAGAACATGGCACTGGTTGTTGGATACGCAACGATTCTGAAATTATCAGTTGGTCAATTAGTGATTGTAGTTATAAAGATAAAATTGCCCTTGGTGTTTATACTGATGAAAAATATACCGGTAATGGTTATGGAAAAATTGTTGTGGCCGCTGCAATTAAGCAATGTTTTGCTATGGGTTATAAAACCATTGATTGGCTTTGTACTCATTCAAATATAGGTTCAATAGCTATAGCAGAAAAGATTGGCTTCAAGTTTATACAATCATACTATTTCTTCTCGTCATATCCACCTATTGAAAATCCTAGAGATTTGATTGAATCCGAATGGTATGAATGGGGAGATTACTTAGAAGAAGCTTCTAAACTAAATAAAGAAGTACTTTGGGACAGACTTGATTGTTACATAAAATCAAATCATGTTGAAAATGCAATAGATATCATAAATCAATTGAAAAATCAAAACATGGAGATTGACTTCATAATGCTTCAGAAAGATATCACTAATCTCCAGTCGCAAAAACTGTGTTCATCATTTAATCACGATTCTTGGCATGAATACATAAAAACTAGCCTTTAAAAGCTGAAAACCAACATCGTGAAACATACAAACTTGAAATACTTAATTTTCTTTTCTTGTAAATAAAAATAGCCTACTCAAGATCGAGTAGGCTATTAAGCTTGCTAGATTATAGTATGAATTTTTTATTGATGTTCTCAATACGATGTACCGTCTGAACTAGCTCCTCTGAAAAAGCGTTCATCTCTCCAACAATATCACGTACTTGTTCAGTGATTGCTGAAGCTTCTTCTGTACTTGCCGCATTTTCTTCAGCAATAGCAGAAAGATTAGAATTAACCTCAACCACACCCCTCCTTCTATTTTCCATTTCATCACTTAAAGATTTTATTCGATCTACAACCCTTGTGATTTTACCAATGCTATCTGCGATGGTTTGATACTGAGTTGTGGTATCTACGACACTCTGTTCCTGCAATTGAACAGTTTTTCTAACCTCATCGCTACCAGTTTTAATCTGATTAACATTAAGCATTAAGTTTGCCAGCATATTATCAATCACATTAGTTGAATTACTCGTCTGTTCTGCCAATTTACGTATTTCATCAGCGACAACTGCAAATCCTCTTCCTGCCTCACCTGCACGTGCAGCTTCAATGGCAGCATTTAATGCTAATAGATTCGTTTGATCAGATATCTCACCAATAAGTTTACTAGCTTCACCAATTTTTTCTGCAGAATTAGCCGTTGTGTTGATTGTAGTAAATATATGCTCTAAAGCTTCACTATTTTCATTAGTTAAATTCTTAAGTTGAGTCACAACAGAAATACCATCTTTTGTGCTCTCTGAAATGTCATCACTATAACGTTTCAGTTCATCTGAGCTTGTATTATTATCTGTTATAACAAGACCCAAAGCTTCCGTATCTTCATAAGCTCTAGATGTATCATGTGCTTGATCCTGGGCACCTCTTGCTAACTCAGAGACAGTCGATGCAATTTCTTCAATATTGTTGTTAACCGATTCAGTTGCACCAACGAGTTTAGTCGATCCATCCGAAAGAAGTTCAACAGTAATATTTAAATCTGATATGATTGATCTTGTCGAATCAACAACTGCCATAAATGCACGACTAATCTGACCAAATTCATCGTCATGTTTTAAACGAGATGTCTCCAATTCAATACTTAAATCATTGTTCTCTAAAACTCTCATATCCTCAATCAACTGTTTTATACTTTTGGTCAAATATCTTAGATTATAGAATATATAAACACCTAACAATATCAAAGATATGAAACTAATGACACCAATTGCTACAGTCGCCTCCATAGCTGATGTTTCTCTTGACTCAGCTGTTATTACAGAGAACTCATCAATTATAACACTCATCTTTTCTAATGATGATATCATTTCTCCAAAGTATGCCGACTGATCTGACTTAGATAAATCAGTATACTCACTATACCAATTATCATAATTTAAATTAAATATTTCATAAAGATCTTGTATATTATTTTGACTATCTGAGTAAGTAAAATCTAAGTATAGTTCCGGATAATCTACTAGATATGTCATGGCTTCATCCAATAAACTATGAGCCTTTTCTGAATTTATTTCAACTTGGCTTCTAAGTGTCTCTATATCAGTTTTAGCTGATTTTCCCCTTATTTCACTCATTGCCTCGTTGGCTAAAAATAAGTACTTATCAACATCCAATACCTTTGATTGGTTCCTAATGATTAAATTGTAATAGAATTCTTTATCCATATCCACAGTACGTATAGTACTGTAACTCCCAATTGATATGGATGATACAAAAACAATAAAAATCAAAACAACCGTAATACTTAATTTCTTTGATATTGATACATCTCTTAACATATTATCTCCTATTTCTTATTCCATTTCGTAACTCTAAACACTCACCATCAAGTTAACAAACAGTTCTTTTAGCTTATGAAATTACAGATTTAAACTAAACAATTATCTTTAGCTTCAAAAGTTAGCATACAAAAAACACTGCAAGTTAACACTGGTGTATACATCCTCAACTACAACCGATCGACCATAGACAACATCTTTAGGCTCAGGTTTTGCGTCACACATTTTCATGTGTTTTACCTTTTAATCAAAGAAATTTGATTAAATTGATGATTTAGATCTTTCAACTTCTTATCACTGCTGTTATAGTATTACATCTTATAAGCTGCGCCAACTACCATACTAGTATACTACGTTTTATTTGATCCTACAATGCAAAAGTGATGATCTTAAATCATCTCAATTCTTATTGCTCTAGATTATATTTATGTACTTTTCTACAGAGTGTTGCTCTTCCTATAGCTAGATTATCAATAATGATATCTATGCGATTTTTACACCTTATATTTATTTAAGGCAAAACTTTTAAACATTACAACTTATTCATGTTAGAATAACATCGGAGGCATAAGATGAAAAACATAATTACATACAATAAATTAATAAGAGATAAAATCCCTAAAATCATTGAGGAGAGTGGCAAGAAGTCACGAACCCATATTGCAGATACCGATGAGTACAAAGCCGCACTTCTTTCTAAACTCATTGAAGAAGCGAAAGAGCTACAAGAAGAACCTTCTATCGAAGAACTTGCTGACATTATTGAGGTAATCGAATCCATTAAAGAAGTATATGATTTCAAAGATGATGAGCTTGAAGAAGTTAAATATGCAAAAAAAGAAAACCGTGGCGGTTTTAAGAAAAGAATCATTCTAGAATCGGTGTATGAGACTTAAAAAGAATACAAAAATGTAGGACCATCGATAATCGATGGTCCTTAGCTTTTTTCATTTTTTATTAACATCTATTCAAAGACTATTCTATAGTAAAATCCTTATCTATCAGACCTGAATAAATACCTTCTAATAGTGAGTAATCAGATATATTAGTTCCCGATAAACGAAGTGCTTCTAGATTTTCTAAGTTTGCTAAAGCATTGACTTGTGAAATATTTGTTTTCTCTAGATATAAGTATCTCATCTTATTTAACTCTCCAAGAGCTGTTATATCAAACACCGGACAACTTGTTAAGTGTAAGCTATAGAGTTCCTTCATCCCTGCCAAAGCACTAATATCCGAAACCTGAGTTTGTGATAAATTAAGCGCTTGAAGATTCACAAGCTTTTCTAAAGAACTTATATCATTGACTTCTGTTCCCCTCATGTCCAAAACAATTAATGAAGACGCATTACTAAGTGGTGTTACATCAGACACCTTTGTTCTCATTAATCTTACAATCCTCAAGTTAGTCATAGCAGAAAGTGGAGTCAGATCATGAATCATATTATCGTACATATACAACTCTTCCAAGTTCATACTAGCTAATGGTGTAATGTCCATTATATTATTACTTGAAGCTAACAGCATTTCCAAATTAACAAGATTGGATAATGAGGATATATGATAAATGTTGTTATAAGAGATATTTAATCTAACAAGTTTCTTTAATGAACCTAGACTTGTTACATCTTCAATCTTATTATTCATAACAGACAAATCTACTAAATTCACTAAATTAGATAACGGCTTCAAATCATTTAACTCCAAATTGTTAAGAGTTACTTGTTCTAATTTTGTTAAATTACTCAAAGCACTTATATCTGAAACTCCACCACCATCTATAACTAATTCTCTTAAGTTCTTCAAAGAAGACATCATACTTATATCATCTAAGTTAAAGCCATCTATTTTTAAATTACATAGATTGGTTAGATCTCCTAGACCATCATAATTATCCATATTACAATAGACAAGTTCTAAATAAGTTAAAAAGTAGCTACCATTAAAAGCGGTTAAGTCTACATCTCTACAATATTTAAAGGTTACCTGATACAAGTTAGTATTTCCTCTAATCGCCTCCAAGTTATTCAGTTTATAGCCTTCAATTTTCAAGGCACTTAATTTCGTAAAATGCTCTAAATCACTTAAATCTAAATAAGGCGGCTCTTTAGAAAAATCAAACTCCTCATTTACGAGATCTAATGAAGTAATATATGATAGTTGTCTATAAGTAATTGCTTTAGAATCACCTAACGCCTTTTTAGCTGCAGCTTCAATAACGTGATTTGTAAACACCACCTCTTGATCTAACTTATTTATCACGACCTCGTTTGCAGGAGGTGTATTATTGCCGATTAATGTGAAATCTTTGTTCACAAGATTATCATAGATACCTTTTACTGGTGTAAAGTCTGTTACATTTGTTCTATCCAATTGAAGCCAAATAAGTTTATCTAAGTTCTTTAGAGCAGATATATCAGAAATATTGGTCGAACTCAATCCAAGATATTCTAAATTTACAAGTTCACTTAAAGCATCAACAGATTCAACTGGTGAATAGCCTATGTACAATGTGCGAAGTTCTTTACAATTTGATAGTACACTTATATCTTCAATAAGTGTACTCGTTGCTTGGAAAACCTCTAGCTTACTTAGTTTTCTTAGTGCACTAATATCAGAAATATCATTAACGCTCATATCCAAACTTCTAAGTTTTGTCAGCTCACTAAGTGCACTGACATCTGTCACTCCTGTTCCAAAGAACATTAACTCTTCTAAGTCATATAACTCTTTGATTGGCGACAAGTCACTAAACGGATTGGTAAACAATGCAAGTTTCTCTAACTTGCTAAGGTTTTTTAAAGGCTCTATGTTGCTTATGTTATTTCTAGAGATAATCAAAGTCTTTAAATTTTCTAAGTTACTTACTGCTTCTATGTCTGTTAGTTCGTTAGAAGAGACCTTCAAAGTCTCTAAATTTACAAGTTTCTTAACAGGTGTAATATCTGTTAACTTATTTCTCATAAACGACAACTCTTTAAGATTGTCCATTGATGAAATTAAGTCAATGTCAGATATTTGCTGATCATTTAGTGATAAAATTTCTAAATTATCAAGACCAATAATCCCACTAATATCTGTAACCTTACCGTTACTAACTTCTAATTCCTTAAGATTTGTAAGATTAGAGAAAACACTTAAGTCATCAAGTCTATACACATTAATTATAAAAGTTGTCAACTTATCTATTTTTCCAAGTGACTCCAGATTTACGACATCACAGGAATATAAATCTATCTTGTTTAAATTAGGATGTCCTTCATATAAGGATAAATCAACTTCTGCACAGTTTTCAAATCTAATAGATTCTAATAGCTCTAACTCTGCAATTGTTTCTATGTTATCACAATCATAGCCTCTTAAATAAAGTGATTTTAAATTCTCAAAGTACTTTAAATCACTGACGTCAATTTTTTTAAAACCTGTCGTAAATCCATAATTATCATTATAGAGTTTCAAATCTTCTATCTCACTCAAGTCTCCTTGAGTTAAAGGTCTAGAATAGATTCCTATAGCTTCACGAATTTCTTTTTCCAAGACAGGATCGCTAATTTCTACTTCGATAATTCGCTTCTGTGCATCATTCTCAACAATAATACCTAAACCAGTTTCATTAGACCATAATGTCTTCCAACCAAACTCATCCACAACATAGCGCCATGTCATTGGGAAGTAAGTAATGTTCTTATACAATAACACTGGATATGCTTCTTGCCTATTGTCTATTTTCTTACCATTAACCTCTATAGGGAATGGTACCAATGAGGCTCTAACTGTACTTCCAAGCTTGTTGGATGCATTGAGGAAAGATTGGTCAAATTCTCCTACTGAATCTTTAACATTAATTTTCAAACCATTCTCATTACTAAATTTTAGTTCCAGTCCCATACCACTCATGTAATCTGACGTCATCGGAAAATAAGTTATATTCTTATATGTAATGACCGGATATTGACTTTCTTCATTTAAAATCAATGTATCGTTTACACGTACATCATAATCAGTGATAATAACATCTACGTATTTATTCGCATTTACCGAGTTCATACCCAGTGTAAACAACAGCAGACATAACACTATCACACTTATCATTATTCTTTTCATAACAACCCCTTCTCATAATCTCTCTTTAGCATTCCATTGATAGGATATAAAACTTCTCTCATTTTCTATACTACCATATAATAAGTTGAACATTGGCAATAGAATGGAAATAGATATCAATTACTACCAAAATGCCTCCTATATACTAGAGAACATTACTAATTGCGTTCTATGAAATGCGATTGACCAATTCTACAACATTATTCGATACAAACCCGCCGTGCTGATATTGAGAAATGACCCCAATAATATACATTCTAAATATTGAACTTAAAGAAGCAGCCATTCTAAATCATGAATGACTGCTTAATTACTGGTTCTATATCCCTATCTCTTTCAACTTGTGTGGGAGATGCTTCATCAAACTATAACATGGTTTTACATCATAAATTTATCAGGACCGTTCTGGATTACATACTTTACACATCTTTCTACCTGAAACTATTGCTTCGTCTAGTGTTTTATAATACACTCTATTCTTTATCATTGAACCATACTTACATGGACCATGATGAATTGGGCTTCGAGGTTCACTTGCTTTAGAGTAGTAGTATCCACTCCTATCTACGTATTCATCACTATTCTTTGGTTTATTTCTGTTGACAGGCTTAGTTTCTTCCTCAACTTCCACATTTTTGCCCGTAAAGACATATACCATATGGTAATTTCCAAAAAAACCTTTAACCGTTATAGGACTATTCTTATATATGTATAATGTTTCCCATTGACTAACACCCTTATAACGAGTTCCCGGTATTCTTCTGTACTTTTTATATACACCATGATTTCGCATAAATCTACTTTTCTGCAATTCATTAATGAATGCTGCTATTAACAACAGTACAATGATACCTGATGCCATACCTTGAAAAACCGTGAAGAACAATCCACCTACTATTAATATAATAATGTTGTAACCAACTAATTTAATGTAATTCATTATGTTCAAACCCCTTATTGTAAAGTTTCTTCTAGTTGATTCCATACTAATTGTAACATAAACAAGAATAAGAATATCAATGCCCACACAAATCAGAATTAGAAGACTATTTAGTTCATTTCAACAATCAACTTTTCAAGTGTTTTAATTTGGTCATCTAACTTGATATCATAAATTTCTGAAACTTGCTCTATGCAGTTATGAACACTTCTCATGACTGTATCATACATAGTTTCGACTTGATCAGAGTCATAGTTCCTTTTAAAAGACACAACTCTTCCGTTTTCTACTTCCATCGTTTTTTCTAATGTGGCCAAATTAATATGAGAATCCGAACACATAAGTTTGTAAACAATTTTGTACAAGAATATATTTACATCATCTTCACTATCGTCTTTTAAGAGAAGTTCAACCCAGTCGTGAATTCCAACTCTTGCAGAGTCAAAGTTGCTAAAATCATGTTGCTTAGCACTTTCCTTAAGAATTTCATTTGAAAGAGAACTTTTCTGCAAATCTTTGATGTTTTTGAACGTCAATTTTTCAAGTTTATCAAGAGTTTCATCAGGCTTTTCTTTTAAAGCATTTAAGACGAAAGTATTTTCTAACATTGAACGCATGATGTGGATGCTTTCAAGGTTAAAACCTTTGGAAATAAGAAGTGATGTTGCATTATAACTGCTAAACATTCTTCTATAAAGTGCAAAGGTTATAATACCAAGCCTATCATTATTCTTGATTTCAATTTGATCGGCTATTGCTATTTCACATTGCACAAGCAAGTCATTGATTCCTTTATATTTATTTAAAAAACTCATGCGACCCTCCAATCAAATATACCTGTCTCCTATAACTAAAATCATACCACATAATTCTGATAACTCCCCTACCTATCAGAATACTTCATTATTTTCAACTAGTAATCAATAATAATTTTCTTACATTTAGAACAATTAAATGCAATTACTCCTAGTCTTTTAAGTTTAGGTGTGCCAGATAAATTTACTCCATTATGCTCTTCCGGATGCATGGTTATCAATAATGGAGTAGTTTCACGAGGCAACCAAGCGACAGGGCCTTTACTACAAGGAATAATTCCCTGTAACATTTCTTCATTACAATATGGACATTTCATTATTCACAACTCTCCTTTACTTTAGGCAAAAAATCACTTATAGTAATTTAAGGATCAAAACTATCTCCAATATAATTTTAGAAACAACCATTATACTTACACTAATAACATTACTCCTAATTTTACCCAAATACAACCAATCCGATATAGAACAAAAGATCCAATAAAATTTATTTTTCTTATTGGCCAAAGTTATTTAATATGTATTCATTTGTATTATATCTGCCGATTCAAATAAGTTTGCAGAACTCCCCAAAATTCCACACTTATGTTTGATATGAATATCAATATTGTAAAAGAGTTATAAACTCAAATTTTTCTATAATGGCAACACTTTATTGGTTAAAAACTAAATTAATAAATGTTAAAAATTTTCTTAGTATTTCAATATAGAACAACATAAAACTTAATCTTTGTTAAATTTCATTAAGATATTCTCATGTCAACTATAAAAGAACCCTGATATATAGACTATTCTTACTTAATCTCAATAACAACGGTTCTTTTATTTTATTCTTCATGAACAATTAGTTCATTATAATCTTTTACTGATATTGGTTTACTGAAAAGGTATCCTTGCATATAATCACATTTATGTTCAATTAGGAATGCTTGTTGTTCTATCGTCTCTACCCCTTCAGCAATAAGTTTCATCTTTAAATTATGCCCTAATTGAATAATAGTATTTAAGATCATTTGCTGTTGTTTTTTATGTCCACAATTTCGAATGAAACTCTGATCAATTTTTATAATGTCTATTGGTAATTCACTCAAATAGTTGAAAGATGAATATTCAGAACCAAAATCATCTAATGCAACAGATACACCCATATCTCTAATCTTGTTCAATTCTTGGATGATACAAGTTTTGTTCTTCATCAAAGCTGTTTCAGTTATCTCAACAATAATATCATGTCCTTCTAGGTCATATGCCTTTAGTGATTTTTTCAGAAATGTAGAAAATGTTCCATCCATCAACTGAACACCCGATACGTTAATTGAAATCACTTTTTTTATACCCAACCTATGCCAAGTCCGCAATTGGCTTAATACTTCTTCAACAACCCATTTACCTATATCAACTATCACACTACCCTTTTCAGCTATTTTAATAAACTCTGCTGGGGAAATAAATTCTATTCCTCCCTTGTTCCACCTTAATAAAGCTTCAGCACCTATAATCTTATTATCAACTAAATCAATCTGAGGTTGATACACAACAGATAACTCATTATGTTTAATTGCATCTTTTAGTCCCAGTTCGATGTCATATAATCTTGAGAATTCTACAGACATTGACTGATTATAATGTTTAACATTCACATGAGGATTCGATTTAGCTTCACTTAATGCTAAATCACAGAATTGTATTAAATCAGACTTAGTTTTTGCATCTTTCGGATAACAACTTATACCTGCACTGATTGCCATTTGGATTGTATAAGTCTCATACATCATTTCACTATTGAGAAGTGATAAAACTAAATCTATGAAACTACTCAATTCTTGCTCTTTTTTATACTCTATAATAAATGAAAACTCATCTCCATTTACCCTATAAAAGGAAATATTATTATTCTCCAGTTTTCTCATTTTTTCTGAAAGCTGTATGAGTATTTGATTACCAACATTATGGCCATACGTATCATTAACTAACTTGAAATTATCTAGATTAAAAAACATGAGCCCAATATTGCGTTTTTTATGATTAATCATTGAATCAAGCGTATCATTGAAAGCCTTTCTATTTTGGCTCCCTGTTAAATAATCAGTATAAGAGTCTTGTTTAAACTTATCAATTTTCTCTGTCAACTTAATATAAAACATCAAAGAAATCGACAACAATAAATTAACTAGTATGACATCCATACTATCTTCTATAACTTCACTAACACTATAAATTCTAGAAGAATGATAATAAACAAATACCAGAAGAATACTGACAAAGTTGGCATATAACTTCCCCGGTGTTAGACATAGAAGCATTATTGGAAGAAAGAAATAAGTTTCTTCCACCAATCCTACTTCCAATGGAAATCTTAAGTTGATAAAAACAAAAATCAACAATCCAGCAATGTACATAAGGATTCTTCTCTTTTGTTGCTTTAATAGTATAGCCATATGCATAACAATTGCAAATATAATGGTAAGCATACGTGCCTGCATATCTACATAATTTAACAGCATAGTTATGGTTATCAAGGCAAGAGCCAAGATGAAAACGACAATTGGTAAGGTCGTCACATTCAACCATGGAATTCGTTGTATTCTCTTTAGAAACAAATCTTTCATTCTCATCCCCTCACTCAATTCTTCAACAATAACCATCACTTAAAATAAACAGTACATATACTAAAAAAACACCCTTTTAATCTTAATTTATCATGTATGTTCTATCTGAATACGGCCCTCTATTTAGATATATGCTAGCTACCTATACCCCTTACGAAACTTATCAAATCATTTTATGATTGATATATATTTTATTATGTAAAATTCAACTAAAGGATACTAAAATTGACCATATAAATTATATCTGTTATTTCTGATAATAAAGTTATCACTGATAATAAAAAGGTCGAGAAAAATAGAACTTATTATGAAGCGCACCTTTCTTTATTCTAATAACTCATACACATTCTCTTTATCAAATCAATATAAAAACCAGTCTGTATGTTAATAACAAGACTGGTTTCTATCATTATTTGCAAACTAATAATGTACTTATTATATAAGTTTTATTAAAGCATTAAATATACCATTGTCATCATTCGATGTGGTGATATAATTCGATACTGCTTTTACTGCATCCGTTGCATTTTCCATAGCAACTCCCATACCAACATAATCAATCATATCAATATCGTTGTTACCATCACCTATAGCAATCATCTCTTCTTTCTGTATATTAAATCTACTTCCTATAAAAGCTAATGCCTTTGATTTAGATACTTCGTTATTAAAAAATTCAAGATAATGCGCCTTTGAAGTCACTGAAGTTATCGACTCATTAAGAGTACCTTTCAGTTCTTTCTGTACTTCTATAAGTTTATCAGGTGAGCTTATCCATATAATTTTTGTAACACCTTGGTCATAAATCGTTTCTTCATTATGGATTACAATTGGGACTTCACCAGATAGTGTTTGATAGTCTCTAACCTTATCATCCATACGATTAACGTATAATTTATTATTCGACCAAGCTATCATCGTCATATCATAGGCTTTACCCAACTCATAGACCTGACGTGAATCTAAATCATGAAGTTTTTGCTCATATATAACCTCTTGAGTCTCCGAATCAATAATCATCGCACCATTATAGGTAATAATTGGGGCTTTTAGGTTTAATAGTTCAATATACTTATTAACACCTTGTATAGGTCTGCCTGTACTAATTGTTACTATTATATTTTCTCCTTGAACTCTTTTTATTGCATCCTTTGTAGAATCACATATTTCACCTTTACTATTTAACAGTGTCCCATCGATGTCTAGCGCCAATAATCTATACATTACTTTCTCCTTCTAAGAATATCGAAAAACATAAAATCGAGGGCAACTTATATCATAAGTTCCCTCGAGCTTTTATTTATATTTATAATCCATATTTTTCAGCAGCATCATCTAAAGCTTGACGACACTTTTTAACACCTGCTTCAATACCATCAGGATCTTTAAAAATAGCCGATGATAAAATGACAACGTCTGGATTGCATTCTACTAGTTTCTCCATATTATCATATCTTAATCCACCATCAATTGCTAGTTCGCAATTAGGATTTTTTTCATCAATAAGTTTTCTTGCTCGTTTTACGAGATCAATCGAACTACTTCTCCAACCCCAGTTATCTTTACCATCAGTTTCATCAACACCATGTGTAACGATATGAAGACGATCAATGTCATAGATAGATTCATCAACAAAACAAAGTGGCGTGTAACAACCAAGTGTTAAGCCAATTTTCATATTAAATTCTCTACAGTAGTTGATTATATAAGCAAGAGGTGCCCCTATAAAATGTTCCGCAGGTAAAACTAGTAACGAACAACCTGCTTTTGCAAGCTTTTCAATAAATAATCGATCACAAGTTTCAGTATAGATATGACACTCAATTGGTTTTGTGATTTCTTCTCTTAGACCTTCGATAATTTGATGTCCACCCATCAACTGTAGGTTTTTAAGATCATGCATATCAGCAGCATCTGAATGGATATAATCTGCACCCGCTACGTCTGCTTCTAATGCTCTATCTAATATACGTGCATAACTTACGTGTGCTAATCCTGCTGCAATTTTAATATGTTTCATAATGTCTCTCCTTTTTTTATACAGTTAGTAATACTTAGTTGTCATTAAATTTATTTAATTGATTTAGATTTATAGTTTCGTTATAGACAATTTTTCCATCAATCATTGTAAGAATACAAGTTGAATCAACAACTTCAATTGGATTATTTGAAAAAACTACAATATCTGCGTCTTTACCAACACTGATACTTCCTATACGATCATCTACTTTTAATATTTCTGCTGGATTTATAGTGATTGCCTTTAATGCTTCTATCATTGGTAGACCTTTTCTTACACAAGCCCCAGCTTCCAAAAGAATATCACTTGTATGAGAAGCTGGTAAATCTGACATAATTGCAAACTTAACATTATGTTCATATAATATTCTACCTGCTTCAGCTGTTTGATTTGCAACTTCAAGTTTATGTGGAAATCCTAACAAAGGGCCGATAATAACACCCTTCGCACCATCTAATTGTTCTGGAATCAAATGACCTTCACTACCGTGTTCTATGGACATATCAAGATCAAATTCCTTTGCTATTCGAAGCGCTGTTAATATATCATCGCTCCTGTGCGCATGCGCTTTAACCTGTAGTTTGCCTTCAACAACTGGAATAAGTGCCTCTAACTTCATGTCAAATGGAGGTAGCGGTTTATCCTCTTTATAAGCTTTTTTCTTATCAGCATTGTACCTAATTGCCTTAAACAGTGCTTCACGAATGATTGCAGCAGTCCCCATTCTAGTTACCGGAGCAGCACCATTTTGTGAACTTTTAGGATTTTCTCCAAAGGCCATTTTCATCGCTGATGGTTGTTTGACAATCATATTCTCAAATGTTTTACCATAAGTTTTCATGGTTACAAACTGTCCACAAATTGGATTCGCACTCCCTGGTCCCGTTGACACACAAGTAACGCCATGGCTATAGGAATGTTTAAATTCAACATCATAAGGATTAATACCATCAATAGCTCTTAATTCCGGTGTTGTTGCTGATGTCGTTTCATTACCATCAACACCCCGCTCTCCCATTGCAGATCCAAAAAGACCTATATGACAATGCGAATCAATCAATCCAGGAAGTACAACGAATCCAGTACAATCAACAATTTCAACATTTCCCTCTACTATATTTTCCTCAATTTTTTCAATTATATTATCTTTAATAAGAACATCACATACACATGGCTCTGCATCATTTTCCATCGTATAGACAAACCCATTCTTTAGTAGTATTTTCATTAGATTCTCTCCTATTATGACACTCTACAATTTTAAATTCTCAATAAAATCCAGTGTTTTAAGACTGATTCGTTCTAAAACATTACCTTCAAATGGCGTTGATAACCCAGCCTTTTTTATGATATCTGTAAACGAATATCGCCCACTATTCTTTATTAGTCTCATATATGCTTGCCATGCTTTATCATGATCCTCTTCATCTAGTATCCAAAACTGGAGAGCACATACTTGGGCCAATACATAATCAATATAATAAAAGGGCCATTTCATAACATGAATTTGATTTTGCCATGCTCTACCTTCTGAATAGAAGTATCCTTCTTCATATTTTCGCCAGGGTAAGAATTTTTCCTCAAGTGTTATCCAAAGCTCTCTACGTTCTTCTGGAGTCATTTCTGGATTGTCATATACAGTTGTCTGAAACAAATCAATTGCAGTACCATAAGGAATAAAAGCAAGACTACCTTTTAGATGTCTATATTTATAATCATCAGTATTTTCTGGTATTATTTCATTAATATCTTGCCAAATAAAGAATTCCATACTCATAGAATGTGTTTCACTAATATCTGCTGATTCAGCACACACCCCTGATACCGGTTCTCCTCTATGCATATATGAATTCAAACCATGGCCACACTCATGAGCAAAGGTTTTTACAGCTCCCTCCGTTGCATTATATGTCTCAAAAATATATGGCATATTACACAGAGGCATATAATTCGAATATGCACCATTTGTTTTACCTTCTCGCAGTTCAAGATCAAAAAACTCCCTTTCACACAGTTCATCATAGAATACTTTGGTTTCTGGTGATAAGCTTGTAAAGATTTTCTTAAATGATGGTAGAAGATCATTTACTTTAGTTGATTTTTTATTAGGAAAAAGGATCGATTCATCATAGTTTTTTATATCATGTCCTAAGCGTTTTCCTTGTTCATCAGACATTTTTGCTACAACTGGCACAATGTATTTCAACACATTTTCTGAAAAAGTCTTCAATTCATCACGACCATAGCTTGTTCTTCCAAATTTGTGTAAGCAATAATCCGTATAACTTTCAAAACCAGTTTTACGAGCTATTTCAGTACGTATTTTCATCATTTCATCATAAATACGATCTAGATCTTCAGCTAATTGTAGCAGAGCTTGTTCTCCAAGAATTGCATATTTTTTCCTAATATCTCGGTCCATACTCTGTCCAAGTTTACTGATTTCTGGCATCGTTAATACTTTTCCATCGACTTCAATCGTTAAACGAGATTTAAGCGTTGAGTATTCCTGAGATAAAATATTTTCTGCTTCCATCAAATCTAATATATCTTCTGAAACCGTTCTTTTCTTCATAGCAGCACTGTTAAAAAATTCATCCCCTATTAAGGATCTTAATTCATCTTTTACTGTGCTATTTAATATTGCATCATTTCTCTTTTGTACCAATAAATTAAACTCCGGTTTTACTTTATTAAAGAATTTTTCTTCCTCCAAGAAAAATTCATCGTATGAATTATTTGTATTACCTGCTTCAGACAATGTAGCATAAGTGATAAAAGTTTGTTCAATAAAGTCGGTTTCAATCATTTGTAAATATGCTTCACCAACAGTCTTTGCTTTAGATAACTTTTCTGTATGTTCCACAAATCGTTTCGATAAATCATCAAAGTCAGGTCTTTCATATGGAAACTCTTTAAATTTAATCATTAGAATGACTCCCTTAATATTCTTGTTAGCTCCTCTTTTGTGCCAAAAGGCAGTACCCCAAGTAAGAAATGTTGACTCATCTTTTCTCTTTCCTCTAATGTGGTACCAAGTTCACTTAACGATTTTCTAAGACCTAATTGACTTAAAAACTCACCTACTAAATGTGGTAACTTTGAAGAAGCTTCAAAGTCATTAACTTGACTCAATTGTTCATCAAACAATCTTGCAATCTCAGCACATTTTTGAGGTGTTTTAGTGATTTGGTATCTGATAAATCCTGGATATAACGATGCTAATGCTTGTCCATGTGGAATATGAGGTGAAATGCCTCCAATAATTTCACTCAACGGGTGTGGTACCGTTGCTGCAGCATTCGATAGTGAAATGCCTGCAAACATTTCTGCTTCACTCATCATTTTTCTTAGATTAATATCACCTGGATCTACCATCAAACGTGGTAATGCATACAAAATATTACCAATTGCTTGTTTCCCTAATGTTTTTGTATATACACTGGCTTCATTTCTCATATAACTTTCAAATGCATGACAAAATGCATCAAAACCTGTCATTGCCGTCAGGTGTTTTGGCATTGTAACTGTAAGTTCGTAATCAATTACTGCTTCTTTAGGAAACACTTGATTATGGAAAATACACACTTTTTCTTCTGTTGTTTCATCACTAATAATCATAGCCTGTGTAAGTTCACTACCAGTACCAGCAGTAGTTGGAATTGTGATTAATGGCAGAACTGGATCAGAAACGATCTCGTATGCTTCAAACGGACTTGTGAAGTTATCATAGGCATATTGCCAATCAATCTCTTCAGATTGATAATACAGAGCAATTGCTTTTGCAGTATCTATTGAACTACCTCCTCCAACAGCAATTATCATTTCAATTTTTTCTGATTGAACCAATCGTATGCCCTCTTCAATGCCTTGTACTGTTGGATTAGGCACAACTTTATCAAAATGAATTACTTGTATATCCGTTTTTACAAGAATCGCTTTAACACGATCATACAATGGTCTAAGTATTGCTTCATCATTAGAAGTCGTTACCAATAAACACTTCTTACCGTATTTTTTTACAATGTCACCAAGATTGTCTAATTGACCACCGCCAAAATGTATTCTAGTTGGATTATAAAACTTAAATTGCTCCATTGTTCCTCCTAATAATTATTGTACTTTCACACCTTTTAACCAAAGTTGCTTTGGTCCTTCAAATGTGCTGAAATCCTCGAATGGCGACTTATTCAAAGTCAAAATCGAAGCTTCCTTACCTACTTGTATGTTACCAAGTTGCTTTAAATCTAAAAGTTCAGCACCATTATTGGTCGCTATTCTAAGTACATCTGCCGTCTCTATTCCAATATTATGCAATAAGATAAGCTCATAATATGCTTTTTCATGTGGATTAAATGGACATCCAGCATCGGTTCCCATTGCAAGTGGTACACCCATCTGAAATGCCTTTAAAGTAATTTTGTTGTGCTTATCTAAGATTTCTTTCGACTTATTATGGTCTGGATTATCTGGCTGTTGTCTGATTCCTTCAACAGTTGCATAGTATGGCGCTGAGAGTGTTGGAACTAAATAAGTTCCCTTTTCAAGCATCATTTCTATGATATCAACACTATTAAAAACTCCGTGTTCAATGGAATCAACTCCAGCAAGTACACTTCTCTTTATAGCTGTGTTACCATGAGCGTGAACAGCAACTTTTCTACCTCTTGCATGTGCCTCTTTAACAGCTGCATTGATTTCATCTTGATTTACTTCCGGCGGACCTTGTTCTTCTCCCGGTGAATTAACACCACCCGACATCATTACTTTTAACACATCTGATCCTTCTTTTATGACAGATCTTGTCCCTTTAATAAATTCATCAACGCCATCACATTCAATTCCAATATTATAGCCATGACCTCCAGTTGCAACTATAGCTCTACCTGCACTCACAAGTGTAGGATAGCCTTTTATTTCACCGTGCTTTTGAGCTTCACTTATTCCAATAGTTATACCTTCTGACGAACCCATATCTCTACATGCTACAACACCAGCTGTACGTAACTCAGTCAGTCTTTGTAAGGAATTAACAGTAGCTCTCGAACATTCTATAGGCGATGCTGGTATATGATCCATTGAAGCAATATGCATATGGCAATCTATTAATCCAGGCATTACAAAATAATCCGTTAGGTCTATTACTTCTTCAATCTCATATTTTAAGATTTCATTACTATCATTGTCACCGGTCCAAATAATGGTCTCATCATCGACCAAAATTGATTGATTATAACGTTGTTCAGTACCTGTGAACATCTCACTACATATAAACAATTTCATAATTTTACTCCAAATTCTCATTAAGTTTGTTTGCAACACTAGGCAAAAATTTGCCATTCTCTATAATAATGTGTTCTTCATTATTCTTGGTCTCTATACCTATAAAGGATCCCATTTCATCAAATGGAATTGTTATATCTACATGAAAATTCACATAGCAATTTGGATTACTCTGACGCTCTTTGGTTAATTCATTTTCCCGAGCTACCATTTCCTTACCGCTGTATATATTATAAACAGGACTTGTTTCACCTCTTGCAAAGCATGGATCACCAATCGCAATATGTGGTCCCATTTTTTCGGCTAGTAAAATAGGTAATCTCGAGAACAAATCAAATTTTTTTGCCATTTGATAAGCAAGTGTATTTGTACCAATTGCAAATTCTCCAATTGGAGCATTTTCTGTACTGTTAAGTAAGTTTTCAAATACATAAGACTTGTTTTGCTCTGTATCTTCAAAATTATCACAGTCATAATCCGTTATATAGCCATCAGTAAATGTGAGTTTCAAATTCCTGTAGTATTTATCATGTAAAAAAATCTCATTTACATTTAAGATTCCATTGGTATGCATCAACTGTGGTGTTGTGAACATTTCACCATGAGGTATATTAAGATCGCCACCACAATTAAGGAACTTAGTTTGATTAACCTTATCATCTAGCGATATCATCGATACGGTTAAATCTGTTTCATTATCATTCATACCAATTAGACGTGCTTTATCACATTTATCTAAGATCGAAATTAACTCTTCTTGAATCAGTTCATAAGGTTCTGAAGCTTCAGTATTCAAGGCCATGAAGCTATCAAATACTTCTTTGAAGTTATCACCAACTCGCTTATCAGGAAATACGACACTACAAAATGACAAGGTATCTGGTTTTAATACTTCTGATTCTACACTCCTGTTTTTTGCAATCATAGAACTATACATTTTCAGAGTAGCTGGCGATGGTCTATAAGCATACTCGCTAAAGGCAATCGGTTTTACTTCATTTCCAAATGTCCCAATACGAATAAAACCACAAGTATTTTCGATATACTCTTTGTATCTTTCAGTGGCTACGCTGTAGGCATAAGTTTGAGCATCATAACATTCAGAACTTAAATACCCTGCATAATCGTAGCGATGATCTACAAGACATTGTCCTTGATAAGCCGATGAAGAAGGCATAAGGATGATGGGTTCTAATCCTCTGCTCCTAAATATATCTACAACTCTCTGAGCCAACGCTTCTTGGCCCACTGCATACATCAATCTAATATGCGTCCTATTACTTATTGATCTAGATTGACTTATAAAACCATGATAAAAGGCTTCTACAATATGATTGGCAATCTTATCTAATTGCTCTTTGTTTAAACCATACCAAAATCGACACATTTCCTGTTCTAAATCACTAATGTATACGCCGTATCCAGCCATCCAGTCAAGATTATCCGGTGTTGCACTTGCTAAAATACGATTAAAGCAGTTAATGGTTGTCGAGGTTTCTAACATTAAAGAATCCGCTTCTTGAAGTTGAACCTTACAAAACTGCTTGTCCAGTTCAGCTTGTAATTTATCTCTGTTTTGATCTTGAAAATAGTCTTTTAGTGCAATTAGCAAATCACTTTTATTCCATATGAAAATAGGTCGGTTTAACATTACATTTCTTAATGATCTATCAAAAATATGATAAATCACACTAAGTAAATCAACATCATCAAATCCAAGTTCATGGAGGTATTTTGCATTCGCAAAATTATGTGAATAATCTAATCCCATATCACCAAACAACAGTTTATTTTGCTCTAAAGTCCTATATTTATTTACATTTTGTCTAATCATCTGTGCTGTACTTAATTTGGTACTACATGATGTCAGAAATAAGTCATAGTATTTTCTTAATTCCTTGTCTACCATTACACAAAACTCCTTTCCGATTATCTTTTTTTTGCATATATTGATATATGACAGTTAATACAAACATTGCTAGCCACGCTAGTGGAATAGCTAAACATATGCCTAAGAATCCATACTGATTTATCAATACCCAAGCAAGTGGTACTCGGATGAGCCAAATGCCAATAATGGATATAATCATAGGTATATGTGTTTTCCCTTTCCCTTTTATAATGCCAAAAGAAACTTCAAAATATGTAACAAGAATATACATTGTGCTAAGCGATTTTATATACATCGAACCATATCGAACAACTTCAGTTTCGTTACTACTTATAAATATCGTTACGATAGTAGGCCCAAACAACTGCATAATCACAGTCATTGCAACCCCAAATACTAAACCACCTAACTTACCATATTTTTCATATTTTTTTAACATTATTTTGTTACCAGCACCTTTGTTTTGTCCAATAATTGTCACCATAGCCATGGATAAAGACATGACTGGTAATGCAGCAAAAGTATCCACTTTCATACCAATAGTGTAAGCTGAAATAATTTCTGTTTGATGTAAATTATTAACAAATGCTTGAATTAAGAATAATGAAAGACTCATCGCACTTAATTCTATTGAAGCAGGTACGCCTAATTTCACACCTCTTTGTATTATCTTTAAGCTAATTCTTGAAAGATTTAAACGAAGACGTAAATCTGGATTAAGCCTTTCTAAGTTTAGAAAACACAGCAGAAAAGATATTGATTGAGCAATAATGGTTGCAAATGCTACACCAACTACCCCAAAATTCAAATATTTAATAAATAAAATATCTAAAATTATATTTAGTATTGAAGCAATAGCAAGAAAAATCAAAGGTAAAACTGTATTACCAGTACTTCTTATCATACCGTTTAACGTATTGTAGCCTGCTAAACCTGGAACACCTAAAAATATAATCATTAAGTAAATCGACGCATCATCGAGAATGCTTACTGGTGTATTAATAAGTATTAGCAGTTGCTTAGAACAAATGGCACCTGTTAGACCAATGACAATTGAAACCAACATCACAGCAAAAAACATTGTATTTGCAATTTTATTTGCTTTATCATGATCTCTAGCTCCAATAGCTTTCGATAACATAATCTCAGTACTGATATTGAGACCCATAATTACAGCAATAAGAATCATAAAAATGGGTTGTGATGTACCAACTGCTGCCAACGCATCTTTACCTGCGACTCTCCCTACAATAACTGAATCTGTAACATTATAAAGCTGTTGCAGTATATTTCCAGCAAATATAGGTAGTGTAAAAAGCATTAAGTTTTTTACTGGCTTCCCCTCTGTCAAATTTCTCATTGTATGAATCTCCTATTAGAAAGAGGGCAATCGCACACAACTGCCCTCTCCAATTTTAAGTAATTATTCAGTTATATCTACATACTTATAATCATATTCAAGACCAACACTGAACATACGAAGACCTGTAACATTCTCTCGTTGAACATAGTTTACATACTTAAATGTAACTGGTATGTAAAGATAAGCATCACAAGCCATTTTTTCAGCTTCCTTAATAAGTTGAATTCTCTCATCTCCTGTTGCATCTAATACTTTTTCCCATAGTGCATCATATTCTGGATTTTCCCATTGTTTTTCATTGTAAATAAATCCTAAGAATTCCCCTGGATCATACGTTGAACCCGTTGGACCACCACCGATTAGACATTGATAAGTTCCGCCGATAATATAAGGCATTAAGTTAGCCATTTCCAATGGTTTCATTAGTACGTTAACACCAAGATGCTCTTTCCACATTGCTTGCATAGCTTGTACATTTGTTACAACACCAGGAAAGTTAGGTAAAACAAATTCTGCTTCTGCTTCAAATTCTTCTTGAGTCTTACCCATTTCAGCTAATCCTTCAGCAAATAAAACTTTGGCTCTTGCTATTGCACCTTCTTTACCAGCTGCATACTCTTTTCCATCAATAACACCACCTGGGAAGTTACTCATATCATATACCAAATCGCCTTGTTGCTCTCTGAAGTCACCATTGCCATCTCCACGCATACCAAAAGGTACTAATCCATATGCTGCGCCTAGTGGTTGTTTTACAACATCTTTAGCATAGGCAGCACGATCAAATGTTAATCCAAGTGCTTCACGAATTTTTTCATTTTGGAAGTAATTGTGTTCCACACCTTCTATAACAGAATGACTGTTAAATTGAATGATCTGCGTTGATAATTTTCGAATTTCACCAACATTATCATATTTTGATGAATTGGCTACCTCTTGAGAAATTGTCATAAAATCAATAGCACCTGTATCATACAAACTTTGTATCGTATTAGCATCTTTAGCTAAAGTTATTTCTACAGTTGTTAAATTAACAGCATCTGCGTCCCAATAATTTGGGTTCTTTTCTAATGTCATTGAGATTTCTTGTTCCCAACTGGTCAAAACAAACGGACCAGAACAAACAATTTTGTCAATATCAGTTCCGTATAATACACCAAACTCTTCAGCAGCCTTTTTCTGTACAGGAACGAATGTTGCCGTTCTCACGTAGTCAATAAAGTAATCTGTAGGTTTTACAAGGGTAAATATAATTTTATTGCCCTCAGCTTTTACGCCCATATCATCGTAAGGTAAATCTGCTATTGCTGCTGAATCTTCACTCTCTGTTCGACTCGAGTAAATTTCTTCAGCATTCTTAAAAATAAAGAAATCATTTACATTTGGTGAGTTCATTTCTGGATTTAACGCACGTTGAAATGAGTATACAATGTCTTCTGATGTAATAGGGGTTCCATCAGACCACATAATATTGTCACGAAGCGTCATTGTCCATACTGTTGCATCATCATTACTTTCAACAGTTTCTGCCAATCCAGGTTCATAACCATAACCCGTTTCGTCAAAACGAAGAAGAGGTTCATGTGTTGCCATGATAATAGTATTAGCATTGGCATCACGAAAGATTATTGGATCTAGTGAAGTCGGATTACCTCCAATTGTTGTGTTAAAAACTTTTTCTACTTCTTGTGTAGATGTCGTCTCATTATTTTGCTCTACTGCATTTGTATTAGAAGTAGTTGCATTTACATCCTTTGGTGAACAGGAAATAAACACCATACTAAATACCATAATAATTGCTAGTAAAACATAAGCTCTTTTGTTGATTTTTTTCATTCTTACCCTCCTTTTAATGTTGGAACTAAACACTAACACATTACACATTCATGCTTTTACTACTCTAGATTTTCTAGTAATGGGAAATGACAAGCACAGAAATGCTCTGGTGCAACTTCCTGTGTTACAGGGCGTGTTGTTCTACATAATTCTTGTGCATACGAACAACGGGTACTAAACTTACACCCTTTTGGAGCATCTATCGGAGATGGAATTTCTCCATTAAGCATGATGCGTTGATGTTCTTTTGCTATAGCTGGATCTGGTACAGGTATTGCTGAAAATAGTGCTTGTGTATAAGGATGAACTGCACGATGATAGATTTCAGCACTTGGTCCAAATTCCATTTGAGAACCAAGATACATCACCATAATATTTTTTGATATATAACGCACCATTGATAAATCATGTGCTATGAATATGTAAGTCAAGTTTCTTTCCTTTTGAAGTTCTATTAGAAGATTCATAACTTGTGCTTGTATGGAAACATCAAGTGCACTAATCGGTTCATCACAAATCATAACCTTGGGCTGCATAGACAAAGCTCTTGCTATACCAATTCTTTGTCTTTGTCCACCTGAAAACTCATGTGGAAATCGATTTGCGTGTTCTTCATTTAGACCTACTGTTTTTAACAGTTCAATTACTTTAGTTCTGCATTCTTGACTTGTATACATACGGCGATAAGCCCAGCCTTCTGATATGATTTCGCCAACCGTCATTCTTGGATTGAGTGACGCAAAAGGATCTTGGAAAATCATTTGCATATTCTCAGAATACTTTTTACGGTCCTTTTTCTTTCTTGAATTTAATACTTGCCCCTCAAATTCAATGGTCCCTTCCGACGGCTCATATATATTAATCAATGTTCTACCTAGAGTGGTTTTACCACAGCCGGACTCTCCTACTACTCCTAAAGTTTCACCACGATGAACTTCAAAACTAATACCATCTACTGCTTTAAGGTATTTCTTTCTACCAACTTTGAACTTCTTAGATAAATGACTAACTTTCATTAAAGCTGAACTCATAAGGACACCTCCTTTTGGGTAATTGGATTAATTGTTTTAGGTGCCATCTCATGATACAACCAACAGGACACACTGTGATCTTCAGTTTTGTGATAAACTGGCGGTGCAACTTGTCTACAAACTTCTAATGCATATGTACATCTCGCTGCAAAAGCACACCCTTTGGGCGGATTAAACAAATCTGGTGGTGTACCTGGTATAGGTACCAATGGTATAGACATATCTGCATCTGGTTTAGGTACAGATTGTAAGATGCCCCATGTATATGGATGCAAACAATCGTAGAATATATCACTCGATGAACCATACTCTACTATTTTGCCAGCATACATTACAGCAATGTTTTTCGCTATATCTGCTACAACACCCAGATCATGTGTAATAAAAATAATTGAAGTATTATACTTTTTTTGTAGCTCTTTTATTAAATCTAGTATTTGTGCTTGTAGGGTTACATCTAAAGCAGTTGTCGGTTCATCACATATCAATAATTTCGGATTAACCGCTAATGCTAGAGCAATCATTGCTCTCTGTCTCATACCACCAGAAAATTGATGTGGGTATTGATTGTATCGCTTTTCAGGATTAGGGATACCTGTATTTTTTAATGCCTCTATAGCTATTTTCTTTGCATCACTAGATTTCATTTTTGGATTGGCATTTAAAATCCCCTCTGAAATCTGTTTACCTACTTTCATAGTCGGATTTAAACTGGTCATTGGATCTTGAAAGATCATACGTATATCATTTGCTCTAAGATTAAGCAATTCTTTTTGACTCATGGCGAGTACATCTTTTCCATCAAATTGAATAGAACCACTTTTACAACAGCCATTTGAATCTGAATTTAGTCTGACAATGGATTTTGCAGTAACACTTTTACCACAACCCGATTCTCCAACAATCCCGATTGACTCTCCTTTATTTAAACTGAAGTTCACACCTCTTACAGCATGCACATCACCTGCATATGTGTGAAAATCGAAGCATAAGTCTTCTATCTTTAAAATACTTTCTTCCATATATAGCTCCTTCATTAATTATGATCTCATACGTGGATCAAGTGCATCTCTTAGTGCGTCTCCTATTAGTGTAAAACAGAGCATTGTGATACAAATAAGTAAAGCTGGAAATAATAATTGATAAGGGTATGTTAAAAATACATTTGCACCATTACTTGCCAAGTTACCCCAACTAGCAAGTGGTAATGGTAACCCTAATCCTATGTAACTTAAAAATGCTTCAGCAAATATTGCTCCTGGAATGGCAAAAGCCATACTTGTAATAATTGGACTCATTGCATTAGGCACAAGATGTTTGAATATGATCCAAAATGGTCCTGTTCCAAGAGCCTTACTGGCCATAACAAATTCTGTTTCTTTGATTTGAAACACTTGACCTCTAAACAGTCGTGCCATTCCAATCCACCCAGTTGCTGAAAGAGCAACTACAATTGGTATAAAACCTGGTTTTAAAATAATAACCAGTAATGTCACCCAAAGGAGTTGTGGAATTGCTCCAATAACTTCACAGGCTCTCATCATTAGGTTGTCTGTTGTTTTTCCAATAAATCCAGATAAACCACCATAGAGAATGCCGATTGTTGCATTAACCAAAGCAACTAAAACACCTATTGTTAAACTTACACGGGCACCTTCCCAACTTCGAACCCATTGGTCACGTCCTAGATTATCAGTACCAAATATATGTTCCGCCGAAGGTCCACTATTTGAAATCGCCCAATTGTTCTCATCGTATGAGTAAGGACTGAAGATTGGAGCGAAAATTGCAAATAGTATGATAATTAAGAGTAATATTGAAGCAATCATAGCAACAGGATTAGATCTGAATCTTCTTCTAGCATCTTTCCAATAACTCAAGGAAGGCCTTGTAAGCTTATCTGCATCTAATGTTCCTTTCTTAACAGGAACAAACAATTCTTCTACTATAGCCATATTTGTATTCGTGGCTATACTTTCTTTTTGAACAGTTGTTGTATTCATCTTATTCCTATGTCTCCTTAACTTAATCGAATGCGTGGATCAACAATGCCGTAGAGTATATCTACCACGAAATACAAAAATACTGTAATCATACTAAACATTATTGTAAGACCCATAATCATCATATAATCAGACCCTTGTATGGCCATAATCATCGCATTACCTATCCCAGGTATGCCAAATATCTTTTCAATGACAAAATTTCCTGTTAAAACACCTGCAAGCATTGGTCCAAATGATGTAACCAATGGTAACAAACTGTTTCTTAAAGTATGTTTAATTATGATACTTTTTCTTGATAGTCCTTTACTCTCAGCTGTTACTATGTAATCTTGATTCATAACGTCTAGCATACTCGATCTTAACATCCTTGCATAGAATGCTATATTAGCCATTGCAGCTGCAAATATTGGCAATATCAAATAAGAGAAACTCTTATACCCAAAGATCGGTAATACTTCTAATGTAACTCCGAATAGCCTTTGAAACAGCGTTGCAAAAACAAAGTTAGGTACGCTTACACCTATAATGGCGACTACTATAACTAAATAATCAAATGTTTTTCCATTATAAATAGCTGCAATAATACCAAATATGACACCTATTAAAACTCCCAATAGCACACCGCCTAGTCCAACTTTTGCTGAGACAGGCATTGTTTTGGCAACTTTGTCTACTACTGTCTGCCCCTTAAATTTCATACTCATACCAAAATCACCCTGTAATAATTTCCCCATATATGTAACATACCGCTCCATTATAGGTTTATCTAATCCATATTGATGATTCAATGATACTCGGATAACTTCTGGGGTATCTCGATCCAAGGCAAATGGATCACCAGGTACTGCGTTCATCAAGAAAAATGTTAAGGTTGTGATTAAAAATAATGTAACGATCATAGACACAAATCGTTTCAAGGTATACTTTAGCATTTCATATCCTCCATAACTCAATTTCTAAATTCCATTATTGTCGCTTACTAAATCAAATATAGCAATACGTTTTGCAAAAGTCAATACACAATGATAAATTTTTCTCATACGAACATTAAACTCGCATAATGATAATTTATTATCTATTCTCTTGTATCTTATAGAATGAATTCGCCACTACTAGATGGAAAAACACCAAAAATAATTCGCTAATTCAATTCCTGTTTCTTATTCAGAACTAAAAAAAATATATAGTTATAGTAGTAAAAGTACACTATACCAATCATCCATTTCGATTCAAACTCCTAGTACAAAACTCACTACAATCGTTTGTAAAACTACACTACGACATTATCATTTTTCTATAATCAACTTTCTATTCTTTTAAAAGTAGATACACAAATATTCTAACTTAAAATGCAAAATCGTTTATAAAAGATTTTCAAATTACTTAGAACGCATCATAGAACATATAGTCTCAAATACTTTGTAGCATGATCTTCAATATGTATATATATGAGTCGTATTCAATGCAAAACTCACTTCATCACACAAATTTATTATCATTATGATTTTTATTTTGCAGGTTGACAATTTTTTCTCATATGCTATTATGGTGTTAAATGATTGTTACATAACTAACTATATGGAGGAATTTTTTATGAAATACATGACAGCAGAACCATTCAGAATTAAAGTAGTCGAACCAATCACCAAAAGTACAAAAGCCGAAAGACTTGTTTGGTTAAAAGAAGCTCAATATAATGCTTTTAGATTAAAAGCAAATGATGTATATGTAGATTGTATTACCGATAGTGGTACATCAGCTATGAGTACACAGCAATGGGCTGGAATGATGGTTGGTGATGAGTCTTATGCAGGTTGTAGAAGCTTTTATGAACTAGAAAAGTCTGCACAAGACGTTTTCGGAATGCCTATGATTCAACCAACACATCAAGGTCGAGCAGCAGATTATATCATGGCTCAAATTTATTGTAAACCTGGCAAATACGCTATCGGAAATATGCATTTTGATACATTTAGAGGTAATGCAGAGGTTATGGGCGCTTATCCAGTTGATTATGTAATCGATGAAGGTCTTGACTCAACTAGTCCATCTCATCCTTTCAAAGGCAATATGGACATCAGTAAAATGCAAGCTTTAGTAGATGAAAAAGGTGCGGATCAGGTTTGCGTTATAATCATTACAGTTACATGTAATAACAATGGTGGACAACCAGTATCTATGCAAAACATAAAAGAAGTTAGTGCATTTGCAAAAAAATACAATATTCCACTAGTTATAGACTCAGCACGTTTAGCTGAAAACGCTTATTTCATTAAAAAAAGAGAAAAAGGCTATGCTGATAAAGAAATCAAAGAAATCACACGAGAAATGTTTTCTTATTGCGAAACAGCTACAATGAGTTCTAAAAAAGATGGACTTGTTAACATTGGTGGTCTTTTCGTCACTAGAAATGAAGATATCTTTGTACAAGCAAATCAATTGGCGATTGTTCATGAAGGATTTATTACTTATGGTGGTATGTCAGGTAGAGATATGGAAGCACTTGCAGTTGGTTTACAAGAGGCATGCGACGAGCAATACTTAGAATATCGAATTGGTCAAGTGAAGTACTTAGGCGATAGATTAAAAGAAGCAGGAATTCCAATTATTGAGCCAACTGGTGGTCATGGTGTTTATGTAGATGGTAGACGTTTCTTCCCTCAAATTCCACAACATGAATTCCCGTCACAGCGATTAGTTGTTGCATTGTATGAAGAAGCTGGTGTTAGAGCTGTAGAATTAGGGGCGTGTGCATTCGGTTCAAAAGATGAAGATGGGAATCCTGTTTTACCTGAGCTAGAAACAATGAGGATTTGTGTTTCAAGACGTGTCTATACAAACAATCACTTAGATGTCATCGTTAACGCACTTTCTGATATATATAAAAACCGTGAATCATATAGTGGTATGAAAATAGTTTACGAAGGTCCTATTATGGCACTTAGACATTTCACTGCTGGTTTCGAACTTTTATAGCCCGCTATTTCTATGCTCTACGGTATATATATGCTATAATTCAATAACAAAGAGACAACAATTATAAATGAATTGGAGTTATTATATGTACAATAATATTGATACAATTATTACACTTGCCAATATGATCTCGAAGACACTTGGCAAATTTATGCAAATCACAGTTAGTGATACACAACATTATATTTTTGCAGAAAATGTAATTGAAAATGAGGCTATAGTTGGAGAAGCAATATGCGATAATGAAAGGTATTTTTTAGACGATTCGGAAATACGTCAATTACCTTTTGTTGCGAACTACAAATCATTGTCTCAAAGTCTGAAAAAGTTACGCTCTTCTACATTTTTTTTCAAAGATGAAGAAGGTAATATTGAATACTTACTCAGTATTACTACTAACGTTGATGAGTTTCTCCATGTAAGAGAAATTCTTGATGTCTTTACAAATGGTAGTTTAGCTCCCAATATGGATACAAACGAATCTAATTCGACTGCTATAGACAATATTCCAAAGTTGGATATGTCTATCCATGCTATTCTTGATTCGATTATAGCTGAGGGGCAAAAAAAATACGGTACTGTTGTCAAACGAATGACTAAACTAGAGAAGCAAAGCTTAATTCGTGAAATTCATTCACGTGGGGCGTTTCTTATTAAAGGGGCCGTTACAGAAACTGCTGCGAAACTTAATTATTCAGAAGCAACAATTTATCGTTTTCTCCAAAAATTAGAGGAGGAATAAAATGCCAATAATTTCTGAAAAGACTGTCCGTGAAGTACTTCATAATAACAGTTTCACTATAAAATCTCTAAAAACATTAACAGGTGGCTCAAATCACTTTGTATTTGCTTGTGAAACGCTAGAAGGAAATGAGTTAATAATCAAATTCCCACGTATACGCGAAACAGAACTTGCCTTTTCAGATGGTAATAAAGATACACTATTCGGGGGTGAGCTTTCTCTTAAAAGAGAAGCTTACCTCTTTGATCTTATAAGAGATGCTGGATTGCCTACACCAGGAGTTTACGGTGTCTACCCTACTGCTCAAGGTGATTGTATTATCGTTGAGCGATCTCCAGGATGTAATATGATGGACTATTTGATGACTCATAATCATTCCCTAAAAACTTTTCTAGAACTTATGGAAAACCTCGGTACCGACTTCAAAAAGTTACACAAGACTAGTTTCCCTAGTTTTGGTAACATCATGGTTGATTCTATAATCGAACCATCAGGTTTCAGTAATTTTGCTGATCGCTATTTATCAATTAATGATATGATTTTAAGTAGATGTTTAGCTAAAGGTGGTCTTAGTAAAGAAGAACATTTTATGGTAAAAGAGTTCTTTGATAGAAAATTCGAGTTGTATCGTCACAGGTTGGACATTAGACAGTCACAAGCAAGATTAGTCATTACAGATATGCATGGTGATAATTTTTTTGTTGAAAACAACAAATGTAGTGGCTATTTTGATGTAGAAAGTAGTCAGTCAGCACCAGCAGAATTCGAACTATATAGTTTTAGATTTTTCGTTTTTAACTATTATAGCGAGTTTGAATTTAAGCTTGCACAGAAGCATTTTTGGTCGGCCTATACCAACGGTGCATCAGATGCACCAGAGAAAGAAACAGATGAGCTTATCGACTTTTTCTCTGCTTGTCGTTTATTAGAAATCTTTCAGTCCTATTGGGGCCATAGAGATGGACTACGAGATACCTGGGGTGAAAGAATCAAACGTATCTTATTTACTTATATTGAAAGTAATAAATTAGACTATATCAAATTGGGCTCAATATGGCGAGAGCGAGATCAACAACCTCTTCACGCTCATGATGATAGACCATTTAAATAAGATGTATTATAAGAAAGGACTTTATAATGATTAAAAGATATGAAGAACTTACGACTGATATTAGACCACAACTAAAAGATGGTATCGGTGACACAACGATTCTAAATATAACCGATACAAGCGGATTAAATGATAAAGGTAGACTCTACTCTATCATGTCATTAGAACCCGGTTCATCCATAGGTAAACATACACATATTAACGAACGTGAAATCTATCATATACTAGAGGGTACCGGATTAATCTACGATAATGGAACTGATGTCATTGTCAAACCAGGCGATGTACACATCACTTATTCAAACGAAGTACATGGCATTTCTAATATTGGCAGTACCCCCCTTAAGTTTATTGCCCTTATAATAATGAACTAAACATATAGAAGATGGAACTGATTAAAATTCAATTCCATCTTTTTTTACTCTAACAACATAGACTTATTTTCTAAATCAAGTCAACAATAACGCTCTGCATGAACAATGATATCACTAGGTAGAGTTAAATAATCATTATAAAATAAAACAGGTGTGTAACATTCTACACACCCAATTTAAAAACTATAATAAATTCATCTCTTCTGCACTTCTTCTCAACTCTTCTCTAAAATCAGGATGCGCAATTTCAATAAGACTCAAGGCTCTTTTTCTTCCTGATCTTCCTCTTAACCATGCTACACCATATTCAGTCACCACATAATCTACATCATTTCTAGATAAACTAACTGAAGCTCCTGGTTTAAGACAAGGTGTTATTTTAGAAACGGTTTCTTTAGTACCATCTGGATTCTTTATTTGAGCTGTTGAGTAGAGAGTAATAAACGATTTACCTTCTTCACAAATTTGAGCCCCTACTGCTGTATCTGACTGTCCACCAGTACCTGAAATCTGTGTATGTCCAATGGATTCAGATGCACATTGACCTGTAAGGTCTATTTCTATAGTTGTATTTATTGAAACCATCTTGTGGTTCTGTCCAATAATATATGGATTATTGGTCCACTTACCATGTTTGAGTTCTACAGATGGATTATCATCTAAAAAGTCATAGAGTTTCTTTGATCCAAGTGCAAAAGTTGCAACTGACTTGCCTTTATACAATGTTTTCATAGAATTATCTACAGCACCAGATTGAATCAAATCTACCATACCATCCGTAAACATTTCTGTATGAATACCTAAATGTTTTTTCGATTTTAAAGCTTCAGCTACTGCATTTGGGATACCCCCAATTCCAAGTTGAATCGTTGATCCATCTTCAATGAGATCTGCAACAAAGTTGCCGATTTTTCTATCTTTATCATTTAGAGGTATCTCAGGTAAAACAGGAATATCTCTAGTTGATTCAACAATGCAATCTATTTCACTAATGTGTATATGAGTATCACCAAAAGTTCTTGGAAAATTAGGATTTACTTCTACAATAACAACAGCCCCAGTCTCTATAACATCTCTTTCAAAGGTACAACCTAAAGACAAACTTAGATAGCCATGATTATCCATCGGTGAACAAGTTGTTAGTAGTACCAATCTTCTATCTTCAATTGCGTGTTTCCTTTTAGTAAAAGCAAGATGAAGATGCTGAGGAACAAATGTCGATATTTTTTTTGAATGTGCTTTCCTCATAGCTCCAGTATAAAACCAACTAGTCGTATCAATAACATCCTTGTATTTTTCATCCTGGAAAAACTCATAGTTACCCATAGGCAAACAATTCGTAAACTCACAATTCTTAACATTGTTTTCTTTTAAGAGATGTAAGTGACTCATAATATCAATTGGCTCACTCCCACCTAGTCCAGCAATTATAAAATCTTCTGAGTGTATCAAATTAATGGCATCTGTCACAGTTCTAACTTTATCTTTATATAAATCATGAATATTCATTTTGACCTCCGATTATTTCACTTTCCCCCATCGAACCATTGAACAAGCAAATGCATAACCTGTCCCAGCACCTAGTAACGCACAAACCGTACCGTCAGTTACTTTGTTCTGGTCTATACCATGTCCTAGGGCAATCAATTGATCTGCATGACCACAGTGACCATCATCAGCAAGAAAAACAGTCTTCTCTTTCTCTATTCCTAAGTCTGACATTATGCCATAATGAGCTCTCGGTCCAATATGGTTTATGCCAATAAAATCAATGTCTTTCTCCTCTAAGTCTGATGCAAGAAGTGCCTTTCTAACTGCACCAGTAAATGCAGGTAATGACTTTTGTCCAAGTCTCACTTTCATACCCGTCGGATCTGGTAAATCAAGAAGTCTAGCCTTTCTTAAACTCTCTTCATCATTAGCTACATCTGATGTAATCGGATTAATTGATCCACCATACTTAACTTTTACATCATCGCAGAAACTTGAATCCGTTATAATTCCAGTACCAAGTATTTCATTCTCAAAATGATCTCTTTTTATGATCATTGCAAAGCCAGCCGGAGACATATTGAACATAAAAGATTGATTCGGGTCTTTATAGTCAACTAAATAAGCATTTACATTGCCACCTGCTATTAAGACTGTATTTAAATTCTTATCAGCAAACATCATATCTTTGGCCACTTTTATAGCTAAAGGAGTTGCAGCACATCGATAGGATAAATCCCAAGCATATGCATTATGTGCACCTATTTCCTCTTGAATTTTGATGCCCACTGTCCAACAAATATATTCACTAAATGTTTCTCCTGCATATAAAATCATATCGATTTCTGAAGCATCAATCCCTGTTTTATTCAATACAGCTTTAGAGGCTTTTGTTGCCATAATTCCTGGATGATCTTCAGGACCTCCGACATATTTCCTATTAATGCCCATTTTATCTCTTAATATATCCGCAGGGATATTAACTTCTTTTGATAGCTCCTCTGCTGATATTGTTTTTTCTGGTAAATATACATCGTAGTCTACGATGCCAACACGAAAATCCTTATTCATAGTACCTCCTATGGACTTATTCCATCTATTTTTTTCCACAACAAAAAGACCCACAACACGTTTGCTCTTTGTCTGTATTATCTTCTTATTAATTTAACTTCTTAATTACAGAAGCCATATTTGATGCAAAATGTTTGATATTTAATACACCTTCTTCATCTTCCAAAGCATCAACAGCGCCACCTTTTCCAGCTACACCTACATTCCAATAACTTGATCCAACTACAACGAAGTCATTCACAGTAAACCATAGTAATAACTCTGCGAATGCAAATGTTTGTCCGGTCCTTCTCGCAACAGTTAATGGCGCCCCTACTTTTCCCGAAAAAACTGTACCTTTAAAATCATAACCCTCACTTTTTTCTTTCATCTCACTTGCAACCCAACGGCTTAAGAATCCTGCTCTATCCAGAAAGGCCTTTAAGTTAGCTGTTGTTGATGCATGATAAACGGGTGTTCCTAAAATTATCCCTTCTGCTTCTTTGACTTTCTCAAATAGCTCATCAAAATCATCTCCTGTCTGTACACATTTTTTGTGCTTCACACAGTAATAACATGCCTTACAGGGATTAATTAGTTTATTATTTAGTGTGATCAACTCAACTTCAAGTTCATGCTTTTTAATTTCATCTAAAGTATTTTGAAGCATAATAGTTGTATTACTGTCTTCTCTTGGACTACCTGATAATGCAAGAACTTTCATAACTACCCCTTCCTGTTTAGACTGACTTTCTCAAGTAATAGGTTTTCTAGTATTTCATGTATTTCAGAAAAATCAACATCATGTCTTGAAAATAATCGAACCTTATCATCTGAAGTCGTTGTTTCTATTTCGAAATAAGCATTCTTAATAAAAGTTCTATTTGAGAATTTCAAACTCTTAATAGAATCATATGAAATACAAATATTTTCATCACTTCTTGATCGAATACTTTCTGCTGTATAACCGTCATAATCCAATTTCTTATAAGGTTTAATTCTTAGTATCCAAGTCCTAAAACTTCTATGTAAATAATCAAGAATAATGCCTTCATTGGTAAACACAACATTAAAATAGACCAAATCAATTGAACCTTTTTTAGTAAGATTATCTATTTTGTAAATGATTTTTTCTTCAATTTGTAGTTTTAACTCACCCATAAAATACTCCTTTATGATAAGCAGATGGAGTGTTCCATCCGCATTTAATTAATAACTATCTAACATGACATAACAGCATCGATATCCTTGTCAATTTTCTCTTGTTTTGTCAACATCGATACAACGATGAAAACAATTACAGAAACACTTAATGAGAATACACCATTATTTACACCAAGCTTACCAAGGCTATTCAGGTACCATGCTAACTTCAAACTCTTAGATACTTCTAATACAATACCTAAAGTCAGTCCCAGTCCTATAGATGCTGCTGCACCTTCCTTGGTTGCTCTTTTCCAGTTGTAACCTAATCCTATTGCTGGAGCTAATGCTGCTGCAAAAGTACCATAGCCAAAAGCACCTAATAAAGCAATACCTTCTGAACTTAATCCAACTGCTAGTACTACCGAAATCACACCACATACTAAAGCAGTAATTCTACCCCACTTTAATTCCTCTTTTTCATTTAACTTAGTACCAAATGCCAGTGGAATATCTCTTACTGCAGCTGCTGATGCAATGTTAATAAACGAATCAGCTGTTGACATAATCGCTGATGCAATACCAGCAAATGCAAGACCTGTCAATACTGGTGTTGTATAGTTCAGTAAGAATACAGTTATCGCATCATCCGCTTTTAACAGTGGCTCAAGATTTCCAGTAAGCACCTGAGATTTAATTAATACACCAACACCGAATGATAAAAGTCCAGCGATAATTGCAGGCATGGTTGTCAAGAATGCGCCGTGTCTTAATTTTTTTATATCTTTAATCATAAAGAATTTATGAACAAGATGCGGTTGACCAACAATACCTAGTGCAAGTAAAAAGAAGAAACTCATAACTGCGATAGGCGGCAAGATTCCGAATGGTCCTACAAACTTAAATCCAAGTCCACCTTCTGCTAGCGCTGATGAGTGTGCTATTGCATTTGTGATATTCTCCATACCATCACCAACTGATAAGGCAATTGAAAAGATAATAATTGATGTTACAGCCATCATTGTTCCTTGAAAAACATCTGTATATATACCGGCAAGCATACCGCCACCAATAGCATATAATAGTGTAATTACCATTCCGATGGCAACACCTGCTGTCACTGAGATACCAAACACATAACTAAGTATCACACCCATCGCAAGAAGTTGAGTAGCTAAGTAAAGGACTACCCCTACCAATGTCGCAACACCTGCTAATACCGATGCAAATCTACTGTTAAATCTTTCGTAAATAGCATCTGATACGGTCATGACATCTCTAATCTCTACTAATAATCTCATTCGTTTTCCAGTTACTGCCCACAGGATTGTATAGGCTACAGCAGTAGACATGGTAAACCACATTGCTCCAGTACCGATTGTATAAACAAGTCCTGGTGCACCAACGAATAACCATCCTGAAAGTGTTGCAGAAAAAGCAGCTAATGCAAGCGCTATTGGTCCAATTTGCTTTCCAGCTATAAAAAAGTCTTTCGAACTTTTAGTCTTCTTTGTCGCCCAATATCCTATAGCCAATACAATTAACAAATAAAATATAACAATTCCAGCCGTTAAAGGCATACCCTTATAATCCGCAACTAGTTTTGCTGGATCAGAAGGTAATGTATCTGTTAGTACAGTCATTAACAATTTCATCTAACTAGCCTCCTTGTCACTAATACTAAGTTTTGAACCTGTTTTCTTATCAAACTCATTTAGCCATTGATCACTTAAAACATCCTTCTTAAATCTAATTGAAAAGATTGCTGTATTAACAATACCTGCAAATATCCAAAAGACGAAAAATAATATCGCTGTTGGCAATGGGAAACCCAATATATGAGATTTGACTATATTCTCTGGTACTTTAACAATTTCTAACATAGCTAGAAGTGAAGCAATCATAATACACATCGTTGCAAACCATGTCACGCCTAAAACTTTTGGTAATTTACCATCCTTTAATGAACCTAAGAATATCCAACTGTAAATGATGACCATCATTGCAATGGCGAATAATGTACTATTCTTAGTTAGTTGAGATATAACAAGTAAAATTGTTGATGCTAATATTAACATCACAAGTTTTGTGTTTTTATCCACTTTGATTCCCCTCTCTTATCTTTATAACATCCTCTCTAGCGCTAATCTTGTATACATATTACTATTACGCAATTAACGTGCCATGTTATTTATTTAACAGATAGGTAAAACAAGCCATTTCAGCTCAATGTATATCATCGTATGTAACAATTTGTTACACTTAAAAATTTAATTCTGCTTTGATAGCTATTTTACACAGTCCTAAAAGTACATCAAATTGTTACATGTAACTTAGTGTTGCATAAAAAGTTTTTTTCTAATACTATTGAACTAAAGTTAATAACAAAATGTTACTTAGGAGGTTTAATGAACACTTACTATCCAGCAGAACTTGAATCCAATGAAATCTCAGACATATTTGTATCAATGACCACTCTATTATTTAATCAGCTCCCTATTCCTATTAACTTTATTGATAATGAAGGAAATATCATTATTATGAATACAGCTTTTCTTGATTTCATAGATATGACAATTGATGATGTTATTGGTAAGCCATTAGCAGAGGTAGATGCCAGTGTCAGGCTACCTATTGTTATTAAGACAGGAAATGCAGAAATCGGACAGAAGCATACATTTCAAAATGGTAAAGAAGCCATTGTTCATAGAATTCCCTTATTCTATAAAGAAAAGACCATTGGTGGGGTCGGTATCATTTTGGTACAAGACCTAATACACTTCTATAATTTTTTTGAAGAAAAGAATTACCTAAGAGAGTTCTCTTTAGATCAATCAAAAAAAGCTTTAGATATTTACCGTTCAAAGTATTGCTTTGATGACATCATCACTCATTCTCAGTTAGGAAAGAAAGTAAAAAAAATGGCTGAATCTTACGCCAATACAGATTTTACGGTACTCATAACTGGTGAAAGTGGTGTTGGTAAAGAATTATTTGCCCACTCTATTCACAATTCCAGCAGAAGAAAAGACAAACCATTTGTAAGAATTAATTTGGCTTCTATTCCTGAATCACTGCTTGAATCAGAACTCTTTGGTTATGAAAAAGGCGCATTCACTGGTGCAAAAAATGAAGGTAAAATCGGAAAGTTTGAACTTGCTAATGGTGGTACAATATTCTTAGATGAGATAAGTGAAGTGCCTCATTACCTACAAGTTAAGCTGTTGAGGGTTTTACAAGAGAAAGAGCTTGAACGTATTGGTGGAAATAAAATTATCAACTTAGACATAAGAGTCATAGCTGCTACTAACAAGAACTTAGAAGATCAAATAAAGGATGATAAATTCAGACAAGATTTATTCTATAGACTAAATGTTTTGAATCTATATGTACCGAATCTAAAGGAAAGAAAGTTAGATATATCTCTACTCATTCAGCACTTCTCTACAAATCTGTATCAAGATACAGGTATCAGAAAGAGATTTCCTGAAAGTGTTATGAACCTATTAACACAATACACCTGGCCTGGAAACATTAGAGAACTTAAGAATATTGTTGAACGAATCTCTGTTATCTCGCAAGAAGATGTTGTCTCAGTTGAAGATATTCCAGAATACATAAAAGAATGTATTGGTGAATCTTCAAACGAAGTAATGAGCAACTTAGAATACAACAGCAACAACTTAGATCTAAAACAAATGCTAGCTAACATTGAAAAACAAGTAATTACCGATACACTTGAAAAGAATCAATATAACAAAGCTTTGACTGCTAAAGATTTAAATATCCCTAGAATGACCCTTTATAGAAAGATAAAGGAATACTCTATCCAAGAGTCTGATCAGAAAGAAGACTACAAATCCAGAAAAAAGCCCTAAGGTTATTTCAAACCTTAGGGCTTTACTATTTAATAGTCAGAGATGAAGAACAGCATTTATACTTCTAAACTTCTGATATAACTTCCCAACGCCTCTATTTCACTCAAACACTTAACTTCCACAATCTCAACAATTTCTTTTTTTGAACCTCTATTGATGTAGCCAATGACTTTCTCATATTCGTCTTTTAGTCGTTCAAGATTCCTCTTATTTTTTTTAATTTCAAACAACTCAAGTCGATCTTTTAATAACATGAGGAAATTATTTAAGGCTGAACTCATGTCACCCATCATTAAATAAAGAACACCAAATCCTTCATGAACTCGTAATAAGTTAGACAGGTATTTATCTCTTGACCCCCTTATTTTATCTATCTCTAATGCAAGTACACCACATGATGTTAAATGATTTATGGCTTTATCAAAACATCCATCACTACGCAAGGCAGAACTAAGTTCATAATGAGCATTAAACAACTTTAAACAACTCGAATAGCTCTTCTCCTCACTGTGAACCTTTTCAACCAAATGCAACCTTTCATTACCATAACTAATGGCATTTTCAGTTAAATCAAGCTTCAGGCTTATCAAGCCTAACTCTGAATAAACTTGAATAAGTTTGTCATTTGATTCATTCCTTTTCTTAGAATGAGTAATAAACTCTAGTATTCTTTTATACATATCATGAGACTTGTTGTAGAGTTCTTTTTTCAAGTAATACCTAGCAATGTTTTCATATGATTGAAGAATAAGTTCGTGGTAATCGTCACCTAAACCATCTCTTAATAAGATCTGTATCAACTCTAAGCCACCGTCAAAGTAAGATTCAACTATTTCTAAATCTATGTCTACATCAATTCTCTCGATAAAGGCATCAGAACCTAATAACTCCTTTTGCTCTTCTACGTCACGACTGTCTTCTAAAACATCTTTCATTAACTTTAAAAGTTCATCAAAATGCTTCATCATTTGATCATAATCTTTTGCTTTTCCGTACACTTCAGCAAATAAAGAATGGTTAGTTTTTAATGTCTTATAACTGAATATATTTTTATGTTCTAAATGATACTCTTTAATTATTTCAAGACTATTCATATAAACAGATATGGCATCAGCATACTTATAATTATGAGTATAATGATCTGCCAAATCACTTAATCCACTTACTAAATTCTTAAAACTCGATTGATCGGTTTTAACAGCATAAACATCATTGAGTAATTGAACTCTATTCTTCATTAAAACCACAGCTCTGTCTCTATTTTTATTGTATCTGTATTGTCCAATAAGCAATCTGTATATTCCTAGTAAGTACATTAGACTTTTTTCAGAATCATACTCACCATGATATTTTTCTCTTAGAATTAGAGTTCTCTCATACTTTTCGTAAGCCCTATCAAATTGTTTTGCCTTATTATATTTATTCCCGAGATTTTCGTACTCAAAAGTTAGATAAAGAAAATCTTTTTCTTCCTTTCTTAATTCATATAATCTTTCTAAGATAATTAAACGCTTCTCATCAAAATAGAAACTATATTCTTTGTTATTACTAAATTTATTTACATAACTTTTAGATAGATGCATTAATGAAAGTAAATTGTCATAATTCTGTTCTTCTAATAAACCAACTTCAAGTCCCTGCTTATAGTACTCAAATGCTAAGTCGAACGAATCCTGCTTAAAATAAATATTTCCCATACTCTTTGATGCATAACTGTATAATTCTATATTGAAATCTTCGCCATCCACTTTTTTAGTTTCATCTAATCCTTTGAGTAAATAGCTGTATTCTTTAATCGCTTCATCAAACTCTTCTTGTGCTTCATAGGACATCCCTAAGCGAAGTGAAATATGATATTTCCACTTTAATAAAAACTCATCATTAAGTTCACAATAGCTTTTCAACTTCGTCAATTCATTTATAGCCATTTCATAATGTTTTTCTATCAATAGCAAATCACTTATATCAAACAACTTGTATATCAAGATATTTAAGTTTTCATTTGACTTATCTTCTTTGTATATCTGTTCAGCTTGTTTATAGACTAAGGTATACTCATTAATAACATCATCTAATCGACTACCAAATCGCTTAAGAATATGAACTTTATAATCTTGTTCAAGTAGATTGTTAATTGAAGCAAGACTAGACTGATTCTTGACTACTTTTTCATTTGCTTTCGTACTTAAATTGATGTACTCTTTACCCATCTTAATATCATTCGTCTGTAAACAAGCATAACCGTACTTGTAATATATCGGACTAAGATTTTTTAGGCTCATGTCACTATTCTGCTTTTCATGTAACATTTCAAGTATATCAAGTGCCATCTTAAAATAGAGTTTAGCATCTTCATGCTTCTTAAGACTTATATAAGCATCTCCAATTTTCTGATATGAACTACTCAACAAAAACTGACCATAGTCATTATCATCAATCTCGAGTAATGTCTTATTAAGATCCAATCCTTTCATAAAGTAGTCTTCAAGAGCAGTCATGTTTTTTCCCATCTGAAGATACAGGGTTCCCATACGATTACTCAAAAGGCTCTCAATTCTTATATGATTATAGAGATTACCAAGATTCTCTTCGTCTATTAGTTTCATGACTTCTTCGTAGTATTCTAATGCCTTTGACTTTTCATCAAGTGCTGCATAAACATCACCTAGACTTATATATGCATCTACTTTTTTATATAAATAAGTAGAACTCTTTTTATCATAATCTTGGTTTACTAATGTAAGATTCATTTCATAATACTTTAATGCTTTTGAGTAATCTCCATACTCTAAGTAATCATCTCCAATATTTTTTAATACATCATAATTGTAATTAATCAATTTATGAAGCTGGTCCTTATTTTCCATGTAATTATCAAGATCTAACTGTATGCATTCCTTGATTTTTCCTAGAGAAAATAGAGTGTTTCTCTCCTCATTTATGAAAGTATACAACAGATTAAGATCCAATTTAAGGAGACTATCATATTTCTTAATCTTTACAACTAAGTCTTCAGCATCTCTATATTCTCCAATTTTGTTCAAGTATTTAACCATCAATATTGAAAAGCTCAAACCATCCAATGTCATCTCATCATCATAAGCTATCATTTGATTAATCAAATCAATATTTCTCTTAAATTTACTATATTCATCATACTCTATATAATCATTCAACAATGAATGGGTGTATTGATGCAATTCTGAAATAATCTCCTCTTTCAGTAGACTTGTGTCAAACTTAATACTTTCAGAATACATCCAAATAAATCTGTGTAGATGGTTATCTTTAATCACAGGATCAATACACTCATTCTTAAGTACTTTCTTCACATAATCTATAAATTTAGCTCTATTAGCTTCAATTTGACCTTGGTCTTTTAACAATATGGCTCTAACTTGAGTATTCATAGAATACTCATTATCTTCATCCTGTATAAAAGATGATTTTTTTATTCTATGATAATTTCTCGGTATTATATTAAACTCAGTAAACACATCTTCTATTTCTCTATCTGTCCAAATTCCAAACAATGCTAAATAGTAAATCAAGTCTTTTTCAGCTTCATTCATATTACCTATAATTCTTCTAGCAATTGTTTTAACATCACCTTTTACAACTTCTGTGGTAAAGGAATTTCCGCTATTCTTTTCTTGAAAATATAGTTCCACGCATAAATCAATGTGCAAAGGTAGTCCATTTGTTTCATCATAAATCGCTTCAATAAACTCTTCCTCAATACCACCTATTTCATTTAAATACGTTGACACATCTTCTTCATCTAAATTCATTAACAAATGCTGTTCTAATGCTTCTTCATCATCCCATCCTTGGTTTCTATATGTATCCCACTCCAAACGCTGGTGTCCTGCAAAGACATAGAGCGCTGGTATATTACAAACAAAACCTTTCCGAGGATGGCATATCCAGTCGTCGTTCATTTTAGCCATCAATGGTGAATTTCTAAGATTATCGGTAAATTGTTCATAGGTGTCAAAAAAGAAGACAAATGGTGAGGTCTCATTTTGTAAGTTCTCTTTCATGTCTTTAGCAAAATATAGTGGTAATTTTTCTCTTAGGGTTTCGCCATTTGACTGAGTCATAACTTTAATTTCATCTTTGTTTTCAAAAGCTTTATTATGTAATTTTACATTTACTGTATCAACTACTTTTGCCAAATAACTAACGATACCACCACCAGGAATGAGATCTATCGTATCAAATAGTAATCCTGCTAACTCACTTTTATCTTGTAATCCCTTTAACTCAGGCTTTGAAGTATCTATTCCCTTTTCAATGCCTAATAAAAACAAAGCATAATCAAGCCTTCTAAATTTAAAACTATAACTATCTTCTAGTTTTTTAGCCATTAGTTTCAATACATCTGAAGATGTTTGTGCTTCCTCAAAGTTAAAGTAGACATATTTACAATTCTTATATAAACCATTATCGTTGGAGCTATTCCCTAATTTGCCCATCAGTTCTTTACACAAGCTCGTTTTCCCTATACCACCATGTCCATAAAAAGTTACTACTTTTACTTCTGGCTCACTTGCTAAACTTGCCGATAACTCTATAATATTATCCTTAAAAACCGCTTGAGGTCCCTTTCTATCTGTAAACAACTCTTTAGCTTTATCTATTTCATAATAGTTGAAATCCTCTACTACTTTTCTGCCCATACGACCTCCAATTAAAAGATTAGTAATATAATTTTATCATATATCATTTTATATTACGATGTCCTTTAAACTGTTTACTCTGCTCAACTAGACATATGCTAGAATGAATACAAATTATTGAAACTTAATAAAAGAATGCCCTGAGGTTACTTTAAACCTCAGGGCTAGATTATTGTACGAATAAATCATCTGATAATCAAACAACTTAAAACAAAGCTCTAATTGTTCTGTCACAAGTTCAAAATATACTAGGATATCTATCTGCAAATCCAAATATATCTTACAAAATTATTCTTCCTAGTTTTTCGAACACTACAACGATCTACGATCTCAATATTTTCAGCAAGTAACTCATCTGTCATATCCTCACAAGCTACCAAAACAAATTTATCAGAAATTCTTTTTGCATTCTGAATAATCATCATCTGATTCTCTTTATCAGTATGTGACAATATCCCGTAGGGTATATCAACAATAGCGGCATCATAGTGGGCATTGATATCTTTTATATTTCCTGTAATAACCTCTGATTTATAGTCAAAGTGTTCAAGATTTAATCGAGCACTTTCAGCGACCTTATCATTAAGCTCACATCCTGTAATATCATATCCAGCAAAATTAGCTTCTAGTAGGACCGTTCCAACACCACAACAAGGATCAATGAGTTTCCTATTAGGAACACCATTTCCAGCAGCATTAGCCAATACTTTTGCTAAATAGATACCCAATGAACTTGAATAAGAATGTGGTTTCTCATTATGTAACTGCCATTTCATATCATTTACTGATAGTAAACCAAAATACCATCTATCTTTATACACTGTAATACCAAAAGTATTCTTAGGATTCTTAAAAGTAGGATAACCATAAATGACATTACCAACTTCTTTGCACAAAGCCTTCTTTTCAGTTCTAGAGGGTACACATTTAGAAGGATCAATAAACTTCACTAGAAAATCATTACAAACAAAATCATTGCTTTTTATCAATTCAACAATACCTTTTATCGAGCTAGCAGTATATATAATCTCTAGTCTATTTCTAATATATGGACTAATAGATGGTTCTATCTTCTGTTCAGAGAAAAAAATCTTTTCATCTATCTCTCGACCAAATAGAGACCTCATTTCAAAATTACATAATTCCATTTCGTGATTCTGATAATTTACATCATAAAGATATTGAATCGAGTTCATAAGTATCCCCTATTTTTCTGTCATTGATTTATTTCCCATATCGATTACTCGAATGACAATTTAACTGTACTATCATTTTAATTCAAAGCCTGTTACAAAACAACTGCTTATTTCTCTCAAAGAAGTTATAGGCAAAATTTACGAGATTATGGTATACAAACATGGAATGTAAATCAGTGTACTTCATTTCGACATCTTAACCCGTCTAAAAGTTTAGCAAACAAAAATGCTATTTATTGTCAAATATCTTCTATTTCATATAAAACTAATATATAATTAAAAGGTATGTGACGATGGTTGACGTTGCATACTTAATTAATGATGATTTAGGAGGATGAGAAATGAGTAAAAAGATGTTATTTGTATTAATTATATCTCTATTGCTAATCGGTTGTAGCAATAACGAGATAGGAGCAGAAGCAAATGAACAAGTTGACGGAACCGATTCTGTCACAAATGAAACAAGTACAGCAGATGATTATCAGTATGTTTTAGAAGGAAAACTTCAATCCAACGAACCACCACATGGAACAAGCATAGAACTAGATAATCCATTGAAGCTAAAAGTAAATGTAAATGGTAAACAAGAGGAGTATTCTTTTTCATTTATTTCATTAAATAGTGATGAAGTTTATAACTATGTTGAGAGGGATCAATTTACCTATGAAGAACCATTTATTCTTTTAAAGCAAGATGCCAATATTTCAGTTCAACTAACAGTTGATCTAGCTAATTTTTTCACATCTAATAGTATAAATGCGATAGATGAAAGTCAACCTCTATTTATTGAAAATTTTGAACTTCTAGAGGTGGATGGTGAGAAAGAACTTATAGATAAATCTGATCAACCTTATCCATTTGAAACTAGTGATTCAGATGATCTTACTAATAAAAGTACACTAGTTGATTTTATTTGCTCAGAGTACAATATCGAAAACCTTAAAAGTTTGTTAGATGAAAGTCTAGAGATTGTAAATGTTGATTTTACCGGTGATGGCATTCAAGATGTTATATGCTATGTCAATGATGTCACTTTAGGTTTTTATGACATGGTTTTTATTGTTAAAGAGGATTCAGAATTAAAAATATTAGATTTTGAAGGTAAAGATTATCAAAAATATGCTCATAGTGCTTACTTTGATGGTACATTTATTCATTATATTACCGAAAGTTCTGGTCAAGGTATATCTGGAAAGTCTCAGTCACTGTTCGTTTATGATGCTGGAAAAATTAAAGACACGGGAGCTGGTGTTTATCTTGAAGGAAATGAGGCTCAACCACCAACACCAAGTTTCCCTGAAGGTTATTTAACAGAAACTGTTACAACAGTAGATTTTGATAATGCAGAAAATGATTATAAATCATTTAAAGTTACATCCGTTACTACAGGATCAAAAGACTACACTGTAACTTCATATTTCAGATACAATGAGGACAGTAAAAACTTCGATGTCGAAACAACAATAGTTGACTCTGATAATGATGAGAGTATTCTCTCACCAAAAGATATCCATGAAAATCAATCTATTGGAGGTTTAAACGTTTCTGATATTGTATGGAATGAGAATGACTCATTTCAGTTAACTTTAGATGGAGAAGTTCAATTAAATGGTGTCATAAGAGGATCATTTAATGATGTGTACATGGAAAATGAATTTTTCTTTATTTCAAACGATAAATTTGAGAAACCTATTTCATATAATTACTTGGAATGGGAAAAACAAATAGATTGTTTTTCTGGCCTTATTACAAAAGTTGATCTTTTAGACAGCACTGTTCAAAACTATCTATTAGAGGGTAACGAACTAAATGTTGTAGCAACTGTTACAAGTTATTCTTATGGTGATAAATTTGAGAGTGAAGGATACGAATCAATCGAAATACAAACAATTGAACTATTAGATGAGCAAATGAGTAACGAAACATCTGATTCAAAAGCTAATAAATCTTTTGTTGACCCTAAGATAATTCTAGTTGGACAGACCTTTGAAGGGCTAAAAGTTTCATCAATTTACTATGAAGAAGGACGCAGCATCAATCTAAAACTTACTGGTAGTCTATCTAGTAATGGTATTTTGACAGGTGTACTTGACAACGGATATGGTGAAACTGAATTTTACTATACTTCTAATGAGAATTTTGACAAACCAATTCAGTATACTTTTGACAGCAATTACACAAACAGTATCAATAGTTTTTCAGGTAATATTTCTGATACTAACTTAATTTTAGATGCTGATGCTAAGCAATATATATTAGACGGAAACTCACTTACAGTTGCTGGTGATATCACTTACTTCAGTCATTCAATGTTAGACGAAAGCGATGCAGGTGGTGATTGGTTAAATTACTCTATAATTGAAATCACTGACGAAGAATGGCTTCTACTTCAAGGAGAAAGTTCTCTTTCTTGGGATAATGAAATTTTCACAACTACAAACCAAGGTGATTTTTATGTAGACTACTCACTTTATAGTAGTGTTATAGTTCCTATGTTAGAGAGTAAAAATAGTAATCAGTTAAATCACACTGAAGTAGATTTTAATGGTGAAACAGAGTTCAAATTCACTGTTATAGGTAGCTTTGAAGATGTTCAAATCAATTATGTCCCTTATGCGGGTGAAGAAGGTGAATGGAATAATCTTGGAACTATTTCAGATGCAGTGGTAGAAATAAATGCAAATTTACCAAATGATAATTCGGCAATATTTGTTACTGGTAAAGTTCTCAATAGTAATGGCACCTATGATAACATTAAATTCACTTTAGATGATATGAGAGATCTTTCTGATTATGACTTCTATTTAATAGAAAAATAATTCCTATTTGCTAGTCAATATAAGTAAAATAATGAAAACCTTCAACTCGTTTTTAAGTTGAAGGTTTTTATACATCCTAGAATGAAATATACGTATCATTTTCTCTAAATGGAACTCAGTTGTGTAAAAAAAAGATTTATACTTTAAGTCCTTTAAAGAACATTAACTCTTCATTAGCTCTAATGCACTTTTCACTTGCATTTTTACACCCAATGGTATGCATGTTTCATCAACATCAAAAGCATTATTGTGAAGCGAAGCTGTTATACCTTTTTCTATATTACCACAACCTATGTTGTAAAATGCAGAAGGTACTTGATTAGAGAAAAACGAAAAATCTTCTCCGCCCATACTTGGTGCACTTATCATTTGTACATTATCTACACCAACTAAATCTGAAGCCACATCTATAATATTTTCAACAACTGTCTTATCATTAATCAATGCAGGATACCCTTCTTCTATTATAACTTCTACAGAAGCACCATGAGCACTTGCAACATGATTTGCAACATCATTTATCTTTTTTGCAACTACATCTTTCATCTCTTGACTAAGGGTTCTTAAAGTACCATCTAGAATCACTTCATCTGCTATTATATTTGATTTAGTACCTCCATGGATACTTCCAAATGTTAATACCACTGAATCAAGTGGTGATACATTTCTACTAACAATCATATTTAGATTTGTAATTACTTGTCCAGCGATAGATACTGCATCTACTGCTTGACATGGTTTCGCTGCATGTCCTGATTTGCCTTTAATCTTTATCTTCACAGCACAACTCATAGCACAAAATGCATTATAGCCAAACTCAAATTTTCCAGTTTCTATTTGAGGCATAACATGCAATCCAATCACATGATCAACTTTGGGATTGTCCATACAACCAGCTTGTATCATCCTTTTAGCACCTCCAGAAGCTTCCTCCGCAGGTTGAAAGAAGAATTTCACAGTTCCGTCAAAGTCACCCTCCATCATTTTAAATGCTTTAGCAGCTCCTAGTAAAACAGTAGCGTGAACATCATGCCCACAAGCATGCATCACACCATCATTCTTAGAACGATAAGGTCTATCCTGTACTTCTTCAATAGGTAAAGCATCAATATCTGCTCGAATAGCAACCACTTTACCTGGTCGATTTCCTTCTAACACCACAAGGACGCCTGTCTCAGCAATCCTTTCACATGGTATATTCCAAGCACTTAAGTATTCTTCTATTTTCTCAGCTGTTTTGTACTCACTTAAACTAAGTTCTGGATACATATGCAAATGTCTTCTTATATTAATAAGCTCATTTACAAAAGACTCCGGTAATTCTTTATCTAAATTAAAAATTTTTTTCATAAACTATTTCTCCATCAATAATTGTCATAATAGGTTCAGAAGCCAATTCTAATGGGTTCTCATTCCAAATAACAACATCAGCATCTTTGCCGACTTCTAAACTACCTACTCGATCTTCAATTTCTAAAATAGTTGCTGCATTTATGGTAATCGCTTTAATTGCATCTTCAAATGAAAGACCTGATCGTTTGGCCATACCTGCGCAAATATTCAATCGACTAATTGGTACAATAGGATGATCCGTCATAATCGCAACTAGAATACCTTCTTCTACAAGAATACTTGGTGTTTTGAATGTCCCATTTTTTAGTTCAAGTTTACCAGCAGTACCAAAACTAGGACCTGTAATAACTGGCACATTCGCTATTTTAATATGTTTCGCCACTAAATGGCCTTCGGTACAATGTTCTAATGTAAGTTTAAGATCAAATTCCTTAGCTACACGTATAGCAGTTAAAATATCATCTGCACGATGTGCATGTGCTTTTAGAGGAATTTCTTTTCTCATCACTGGCAACATAGCTTCCATTTCAAAATCATAAGCTGGTTCAAGTTTCTGATCCCCACGTGCCGCAGTTAGTTTCTCTTCATATCGTTTTGCCATTGTGAGTGTTTTTCTCAGGAGTGCTGCATTACCCATTCTTGTCATAGGTAACTTCCCCTTATCTCCATAGGTTCTTTTAAGATTTTCTCCAAAGGCACACTTCATCGCAAGTGGGGTTTTGATCACCATTTCATCAATAGAATCACCATATGTCTTAAGTACAACAAACTGACCACCTATTGTATTTGTAGAACCTGGTCCTGATGCAACACAAGTAACACCACCTGCTAATGCATCCTCAAAACAGGGGTCTTGAGGATAAACGCCATCTAACGCACGTAAATGTGGTGTAATTGGGTTTGTTTTTTCATTAACATCAAGTCCTGAAAAGCCTACACCATGTTCTACTAATCCCAAATGACAATGTGCATCTATAAATCCTGGTAATACCCAACAATCTTTTGCATCAACAACTTGTGCATCAACTGAAACTAAATTTTCTCCAATTTCTACTATTTTACCAGCTTTTAGAAGGACATCTCCTTTTTCTATGGTTAGACCAGCTGCAGTAATTATTTTCCCATTTTTTATTAATATCATTTTATCTCCTAATAATTTAAAAGTTCATAAAGAAGCAACCGGCTAACCATAACATATCAAGTTATTTTTTTGATTTTAATCTGTTGAAACTAACCTATGAGCGTCTTTATCAACTAGTTCAAGAAAACACGATACATAGTGTCCCTTTGATACTTCAACCAATTCAGGTTCACTAGAATGACATTTTTCAGTTGCATACTCACATCTATTGGCAAATCTACAAACTTTCTTTGGTTCGATTGGAGATGTAATCTCCCCTTTTAAAATTACACGATTAGATTTATAGTGTATATCTGGAACAGGTATCGCAGATAATAACGCAATTGTGTATGGATGTTTAGGATTACTAAATAGCTCTTCTGATGGCGCTCTTTCAACTATCTTACCTAAATACATAACAGCAATCTCATCTGAAAAATGATTTACTACAGATAAATCATGCGTTATAAATAGATAAGTCAAACCTAACTCTTTTTGTAGCTTTTTCATGAGATTAAGTATCTGTGCTTGAATTGAAACATCTAAGGCAGAAACAGGCTCATCACATACTATAAATTTAGGGTTCAAGGCAAGCGCTCTAGCAACACCTATACGTTGTCTTCTACCACCATCTAACTCATGAGGATATGTATTTACTAAACGCTCTGCTAAGCCAACAATCCCCATTATTTCAAGAACCTTTTCCATCATTTCAGCTTTTGTTTTGTACAATTTATGAATGATCATTGGTTCCATTATTGTTTGACTGACAGTTTTTCTAGGATTTAAAGAAGAAAACGGATCTTGAAAAATTATCTGTAAGTTCTCTCTTTTTTTCTCTAGATTTTTTTTATTGCATTCAGCTAAATCTTCACCTTCAAAAAGGATCTGACCAGCTGTTGGCTCTAAAAGTCGTAAAATAGTACGACCAGTCGTTGATTTTCCACAACCTGATTCTCCTACAAGACCCAGTGTTTTTCCTTTATGAATTTCGAAATCAATATTATCAACGGCGTGAAGCATTCCGTGAGGTGTTTTAAAATATTTCTTTAAACCCTTTACTTGAATTAATGGTTTATCCACGTTTTATAATCCCTCCTTTTTTGATATCGCTGTCACTATAAAGATGACATTCAACAAAATGTTCATCATTTCTATATACCTTTGCAGGTAATTCCTTTGAACATATATCCATTGCATAGTCACATCTTGGATGAAAAGGACATCCCGATGGAATATCAACAGGATCAGGCATCAACCCTTTAATAGGTTTTAATTCCTCTTTCCTGTTTTGTAAGTTTGGAAGTGAATTAAATAGACCTTCAGTATAAGGATGTCTAGTATGATCAAAGACATCTTCTAAGCCGCCATGTTCAATGACACGACCTGAATAAATAACAGAAACCTTGTCACACACTTCTGCAACAACACCCAAATCATGAGTTATCATAAGCATAGACGTACCGTATTTTTCTTTAAGTTCTTTCATCAAAGTTAGTACTTGAGCTTGTATGGTTACATCAAGAGCAGTTGTTGGCTCATCTGCTAATAATAGTTTTGGTCTACAAGCCAATGCCATTGCTATTACAACTCTTTGTTTCATACCACCTGAAAATTGGTGAGGATATTCCTTTCCTCTATTGGGTGGTAAACCAACCATAGTAAGCATCTCGTGAGTCTTTTCTATTGCCTTGCTATAATCACCAGGTTGGTGATATTTAATTACTTCTGCAATTTGATCTTCAATAGTCATTACCGGATTTAAAGATGTCATAGGATCTTGAAAAATCATAGAAACATTATTTCCTCTGATTTTTTCCATTTCCTTATCTTTTAACCCTCTGATATTTTTACCATCCAATTCAATTTTTCCATCTACTATGATTCCCGGAGGTGTTTGTATCAAATCTAATATGGAAAGAGCTGTAGTCGTTTTACCAGCACCAGTTTCTCCAACAAGACCATGAGTTTTACCCTTTTCTATTTCTAAATCCAAACCATTTACAGCATGAACCACGCCATCATCAGTTTTGTATTCAACTTTTAAATTTTCTATACTAAGTATAAGTTCCTTATTTTTAGTCATATGACCTCCTTTATTTCAGTCTCGGATCTAGTGCGTCCCTTAGACCATCACCTAAAAGATTCAAAGACAAAATTGTTATCATGATAGCTAGTCCTGGGAATAAAGTCATATAACTATATTCTCTCATATATGTTCTAGCACTTGACAACATCGCTCCCCATTCTGGTTGAGGTGCAGATACACCAAGACCTAAAAAACTAAGTCCAGCAATTGTTAAGATAATAGTCGCTACAGTCAGTGTTGTTTGAACAATTACCGGCGCTAGACTATTAGGAATTACGTGCTGAGTTATAATTCTAAAGTTATTCGCACCAATTGCTCTTGCTGCTTCAATAAATTCCACATCTCTTACGACCATAACAGAAGAACGAACTATTCTTGCAAATCTAGGAACAGAAGATATTGATAAAGCTATCACTAGATTTATTGTACTTGTACCAAGAGCAGCAACAATCGTTATTGCAAATAGAGTACCGGGGATGGCCAGGAAAATATCCATAATCCTCATAATAAAATTATCTACACGACCGCCATAAAATCCCGCAATAGATCCGAATGTTCCACCCACAAATAAGGCGAATGCAACTGTAACAAATCCAATAGATAAAGAAGTTCGAGATCCATATATGATTCTTGCAAAGATATCTCTACCTAACTCATCTGTACCAAAAAAATGTTCAGCTGAAGGTGCTTGTAATCTTTGACTTATATCTTGATTAATAATATCTTCTTCGTAGTCATATATAAAGCCTGATAATATTGATAGACAAATAATAAAACTTATGATTATTAATCCTAATACAGAGGTTTTATTTTTCTTCAATCTATCCCATATCTCTTTTGTCTGATTTTGTTTTTTATATTTCTTTTTTATCTCTAAGCCCTTAATTGATTTATTATCATCCATTGATATCCTCCTTATGTATATTGATTTCGAATTCTAGGGTCAATAAAAGCATAAATAATGTCGACGATCAAATTCACGATTGAGAACAACACTGTAAATATAATTATACATCCCAATACCATAGGGATATCTCTACCTTGTATTGACTGTATCATCAATCTACCGATTCCCGGAAGCCCAAACACTGTTTCTGTAAGTACAGAACCACCTAATAAAGAACCAATTTGAAGTCCTGCTACAGTGATTGTTGGTATCAATGCATTCTTAAGTGCATGCTTTCTAATAATTGTATTGTAAGGAACACCTTTACTTCTAGCAGTCCTAATATAATCCTGACGAATAACTTCAAGCATTGACGAACGTGTAACTCTTGCAATCGCAGCCATACTTAGGAATCCTAATGTAACACCAGGAAGAACGAATGACTTCCACGATGCAGCCCCTGAAACAGGAAACCACCCGAGTTGAAGTGAAAAGAATAGTAATAACATTAATCCAAGCCAGAAAACAGGTATAGAAACACCCAATAAGGCAACAAACATTGTTAAACTATCAATCCAAGTATTTTGCTTAACTGCTGCGAAAATACCCAATGGAATAGAAAATGAAACGGCTATAAAAATTGCAATTATTGCTAACTTTCCTGTTGTTGGCAATCTTGCTGCAATTTCTTCTACAACACCAACCTTAGTTTTATAAGATGTTCCCATATCTCCTTTTAATAAATTAAAGAAATAATTTTTATACTGTATTAAAACATTATCATTTAAACCTAATTGCTCTCTTAATTCTTCTATAGCTTCTGGACTTGCTTGTTCTCCGAGAATTGACTTAGCAGGATCTCCTGGTGCCATATTCATTATCATAAAAACTATAAAAGTAACCCCAATAATAACGGGAATAAGAGATATAAAACGTCTAATTATGTATTTCCACATAAGTCCTCCTAATATTCCTAAATTCTGTCTCTCTATATGGTTAAAGAACATTCGTTTTATTTTAACAAGATATAATCGTTTAAAGGACATCTAATAAAGACATAAACAATTTATTAGACATTTAAATCCTTTGAACGTCTGTATCCTAAAGAATTACATAACTACAAAACAATTATATTATTCAACCATTTCAAAAAAACTATTTCATCAATAAGAATTGATGAAATAGCATTAATCTGTAAATCTATTACTCTTTCCAACTCCACTCTGTAACTCTAAATGCTCCACCTGCAGTTATAAAAGTATTCTCTAAATTAGCTTTATGAGCACTAACTCTGTAACTTTGGTATAAAGGCATTTGATAAGCTTCAGCATTTAATATTTTAGATGCTTCTTCAAGAATCATTCTACGCTCTTCTTGATCTACAGTTTTTGAAGCTTTTTCTATTAAAGCATCAAGCTCTGGATTGTTTGTTCTAGTTTTGTTAGAAGCATTGATGTTTTCTGAGTGATATACACCTTTTAAGAAAGAAACCATATCATTAGTCGTGTATCCACCGATAAATCCAGTAAAGTTACCTGCTGCTGTTTCAGATAAGTAAGTAGCAAGGTCCATTGTTGCTAAAGTCGTTTCAATACCAATTTCTTTTAAGTTAGCTTGAATAACTTCTGCAGCTCTTCTTTTTGTATCATTTGAACAGATGATTTCAAGTTTGATTGTAGAAGGATCTCCACCCCACTCAGCCATATATGCTTTAGCAGCATCTAAATCATAATTATCAAAACCTTCATCAGTAAATCCTAATAATCCTTTAGGAGTTTGACCTACTGCTGGGATACCTGCATTATTTAATGCAACCGTAATTACGTCTTCTCTATTGATTGCACTAGAAAGTGCTTTTCTAACATTAACATTATCAAAAGGTTCTGCTTCATTATTTACAGTTAACCAAGAGTGAGAAACACTTGATACTTCTAAAACGTCTACATTTTCATTTGCCTTAAGACTAGATAAAGAAGTTGAATCTAATTCAATAATATAATCAATTTCACCAGATTCTAAAGCGATTGTACGTGAAGCACCTTCTGGAATGATTTTCCAAACGATATTTTTGATTGATGGTGCACGATCTTTATCAAAGTAATCATCAAAAGCAGTAAATGTAAGTTGCTCACCTCTAGTCCACTCTACAAATTTGTAAGGACCTGTACCAATAGGATTCACATTAAAGTCATTTCCTGATGCAATTAATTCCTGTGGTCTAATGTAATTACCATGGTGACAAAGGTCATAAAGTAAAGCTGAAGAAGCGCCATCAGTGAATAATTTGAAAGTTAACTCATCAACCTTCTCAACATTTAATACTGATGTTGTATATGTACGAACTTCTGGTTTTTCTTTAACATCTAATAATGTAGCTACTACGTCATCTGAAGTAAGATCACTACCATCATGGAATTTAATACCTTCATGAAGTGTCATAACCCAAATACTATCTTCCCCATCTGCATCCTTTTCAATTACAAAATCTTTTACAAGATCCGGAATAGGATTTAAGTCATCATCTAGACGGAATAAACCATTGTAAGTTAACTGATTTACATAATCTCCTGCAACAGCATTGTGTCCAGCTGCAGATAAAGATGGTGTTTCATCAGCTGTAGCAATTACAACTGTGTCTCTGTCAACTGCAGGTCCTGCTTTAACATTATCTGTCGCTGCTGGTGTCTCCCCTTCGTTGCCAGATCCTGTATCATTAGAACTTGTACAACCCGCAAATACTAATGATAGTGACAAGATTAATGTCACTAGTAAAAACATTTTTTTCGTTTTAAACATAATCCACCTCATTCTATATTTTATGCTACCCCTCTTAATTATATTCACTTAATCGTTTTTAACTCAACCAAACACTTTGTCATCAAATTATTCAACCAAACTTTATAGATAAGATAATATAATTAAGTTTAAATCTTAATTAAATCAAGTTAAGATTTTTTTTATGCAATATTTCAAAATTATTTATATGTGATGCCTTGTAGAAAGTTTGAACCACCCTGTTAACACCTATTATTTGCACTATAACTTCAAGAAAATTCTGAATTTTTAGAACGCTCTCGTTGTAACTCACATCAGCTCCTTATTCACCTCCTTGGTTATTATATATAATTAACTTAATAAAATGTTAAGGGACATTCTTTCCTCCCCACCATTATAATGACAGTCCATCAGGATTACACATAAATGATTTTTGACTTAAATACATTTTACATCACAAACTATTTGATTACAAGAAGTTGAATAGATTTTGCGAAATGAGAAGTTAATCTTATCTCTAATAAATGTAAACAACATTTCATAGATATGAGTAGCTGCAAGCTGTAGCTTAACCACCATTTACTATGATTTGATTATATTAAATCTTTTATTTCAAGTATTCAAATGCAACTAAAGACATCAACTTAGTCACAAATACTATGTTTTTGCTATCAATAAAGAAGTTAGGTTTATGTAGATCAGGCCCTTGACCCAAACCTACCCAAAGTAATGCGGAAGGTGCCTTTTGAGAATAAAAACCAAAATCCTCACTTTTTAAGTCAAATTGATTTCCTGTCTTAATATGATCCTCAACTTCTTCTTCACTAAAATCCATTTTCTTATATATAAGTCCATGGATTGATTTAACTGCCGTTACAATGAAATCGGTCAATTCTTCATCATTATAAACAGCATCATATCCATAAGTTCTTTCAATTTCACAAGAACCCCCTAACATTGATGCAGTCTCCCGACAAATCTTAGTAATTCTTTCAGCCATTATCTCTCGACTTACTTTGGATTTATTCCTCATCATCATATCAATAGTCGCTTCACTGGCAATAATATTTGGTGCAGTCCCCCCTGCTATTTGACCAATATTAAGGGCAGAACAGTCTAAGGGATTTAAGTTTTTCGATACAATATTGTTCAATGACGAGATAGCTGCAACTGCAATTCCAATAGCATCTACACCTTTTTCAGGCATTGAAGAATGTGCTGCTTCTCCTCTAAAAGTCACATGAAATCGATCAGAGTAGCTTGTTAAATACTTTGATCCAGCAACAATGTGGCCTACCTTTTTATTCAAAACATGAATAGCTAAACAAGCATTAGGTACTTCTTTCATAAGACCAGCTTCAATCATTTTTCTACCGCCACCACCATTTTCCTCAGCAGGTTGAAAGACTAATTTAACTTTACCCTTCCAATGTTCTTTCATTTCATTTAAAATCTGTCCTACTGCTATAAGATTAGCGGTGTGTATATCATGACCACAAGCATGCATAACATTGTCACATTTTGATTTGTAATCAATGGCTACTTGCTCTTGTATAGGTAAGGCATCCATATCAGCTCGAAGCATCAGTAACTTCCCTGGCTTTCCACTATCAATTTCTGCGACAATACCATTTTCAATAGGGCTATTTTCATATTTTATGCCGATACGATTTAGTTCTTGTCTTACTAATTCGCTGGTCTTATACTCCCTAAAGGATAACTCTGGATAAGTATGTATCTGTTCTCTAATTGCTATTATAAGCTCCGCATTATTATCAGCGATCATAGCAATTTCTTCATTATAATTCATCACAACTCCTAAAATCCACAATTAACAGTACATTTATAGCATTAAACAAATGCTATAAATTGTCTCAATCAGTTTATATAAAAATTTGTTTCTTTACAATTTTCCCCCCTTCGTTGTCTATAGAGTCAAACGGTGTTACCACATATATTATTTGACTTAAATTAATTTTACATCATAAATTATGAGATTCCAAGAAATATTTGACCTTAATTAAAAACAAGTCCTTTATACACAAAAAAATATAATCCAAAAATCATTACCTTTCTTATAATCTACGCTCTACTATTTTAGTGCAGATACCACTTAATAAATCTACAACTCTGTAACCTAGAGTTTCAATTTTTGTACTCAAAGGTTTCTCACTTTTTTGTCAAGTGGCTTAGAAATTTATGGATAAACACGCATCTAAGCAAAAAAAAACTAGGATCGTTTGATCCTAAGCAGCAATGTCATCTATCTTTAATTATAAAGTCTCTTATATGGAGCTCAATTTTACTTCTATTTTCATGATAATAATCTCTACACTTTACAAGCTATTTTGCCAATCTGTATTTCTTTTGAGGTCTACCTACTTTGTTTTTTCCCACTTCAGTACTCAGCTCCAAAACACCTTCATTCTCAAGGACTGTTAATATCCTATTGCCACTTCGACGTGCAATGTTTAGATAGCTACAAACCTCTTCAGTCGAAAGAAGTTTATTTTTTTCATACAAAGATAAAATTCTACAGTAATTAAATGTTTTCACACCTATACTTCTAGCATAATCATAATGTGCCTCTAGTTCATACTCATTTATCTTCAGACATTTCTCATCATTTACAGGTCCATAAATATCTCTATCTTCTGTTAATAAAAATGCCTTAGAAGCGTTGAATGTTTTGGTGTATTTTATGGCCTTTACAGCGTTGTACACACTTCCTTTTTCAGTCTTACCAGTTCCTACACCAATTTTAATGTCTGGTAATTCCATAATAGGATTTAACTTTTTAATACATACCAAATCATTGCTAATAACAATCTCGTTTGATTTCAGGCTAAAAATCAAAATATTTTTATGTCTTTTGGTCACCTTTTGATCCAATAAACTATATGAGATAATTTCATTTAGAACTTCGTCATCACCCTCAATTGCCACAGAGCACAGATTAGTCATATTTTCTTGATGATGATTAACGTCTGCTATTAATCGATTATAACTCGATATTACTACATCTTCAGACACTAATGTGTTGGCAAAGTGTATGATACCTAAATCGTTTAACTCCTCAGTAATTTTAGCAGCAGTTAGAACCGCCAATTTAATTTGGCCTGCATTGTACTTTAATTTTATATCTTCATATACATTTTCGCTTCTAAAATCGTTTAATGACTCAAATTCAAAAGTATGAACAGATTCTGTAAACTCTTTTGGAAATAAATTGTATAATTCCGGTGTATAGACCTTCATAAAATGCATATAATCAAAATACATTTCTTCCAAATTAACTGATTTGTGCTTCAAAATAATCTCGAAAACATTCATGATAAAAGCATTAATGTCTGCACTAACCATATCATATGGTACATTCATTCTATCATCTAATTGATCATACAATTTCAAACCAATAAGACCACTGAATAAAATACCTTCGATTTTTTCATTGTTAGCAAGTACTTTAATTTGATTGGTATTTTTATAATCTAAATACTCAATATCATAATTTTTTTTTGAAAATCCAAGTATATTCTTTATCACATCATTTGTTGATTTTGTACCGATAACTGCTATCATTAACTATTATATACTGAGTTTATTAAAATCAGCATATATCTCCTCTCTAAATATTTTACATACGATTTTATTATAAGCATTTTCTGAAACTGTAGCAGATTAATCAAAAGAGAAACTAAATATCGGAGATACTCACTATTTCTTCCGTAACAATGAGTCATTATAATATATAAGTATATAATAATCAAAAAAATTCATTAAACTACTGCAGTACGACACTATTATTGTATCAAATCATAACACAAACAACAAACGGAAAATTTGTATAGTAAATCAAAAGCCTTGCAACAAATTCTACTTTACTTTATCAGAAAATACTAATATTCCCAACACTATTTATAGAATATACCCAACCATATAGCAAACTAATCTATAAACTTAAATCCATATTTTTAAAAATTTCATTTATTCAAATGTAATAAGAGCTTATAGAAGAGCATTTTAAAGAGCAACCTAATCTGATTTCATCAAATTAAATTGCTCTTTTGTTGGTCTTCATTTATTTCATCTAAAACATAATTTCATTATGCAAAATATGTTATATAAATTCCATTCTATTTTTTCCATTTTCTTTTGCATTGTATAAAGCAACATCTGAGTTCTTAATAATTGTATTTTTAGTATCCGACGCTTTTATATCAGAACAACCTATACTTATAGTAACTTTCTCATTCACATCATTATGATCAAAATTAGCACTGCTGATTTTCTTTATGAGTTTCTCTCCAACTGCTTTTGCATTGACTAAATTAGTATCTGGAAGTACAACAAAGAACTCCTCACCACCCCATCGGCCTATAACATCTTGAGTACGAAGATCTTGTCTTAAATACTTTGCCACTTCCATTAAAATGTAATCTCCATAATCATGGCCATATAAGTCATTAAAACGTTTAAAGTCATCAATGTCTATCATAAGAACCGAAAAAACACGACCAAATTTCTTATAGATATCTATTTCATTATCTAAAGCTTCTTCAACTTTTCTTCTGTTAGGTATCTCAGTTAAGCCATCAGTATAAGCAAGATATTGTGATTTACTTAAAAGAGATTTGGTATACTCTACAGATTCATCAAGCTCAAATAACAGTTTCATATCAATCATCTGGATAACTGCAAAAGTTAAATAAACCATTAGCAACAAACTCGTTATTATTAGTGCCGACTCTTGCTGATGTATCTGTTCATAAGCCATTGATTTCATGTTGTTAATCCCAGTAAAAGCTCTAAAACCATGATTAATAGCAAATAACAAATGTGCTATAACAACGTGAAATGAAAACTTTCTATGATTAACATCTGCCTTAAACAGAACTACAGCAATAACATATAAAAAGATCGGTATAATCATAAATGTAAAAATGATCAATCGAATATTGGTGTTTGGCATATATAGAGTGAAAACACTATATAGTGTAACAAACAAAATCGATATAATAGCAAAAGGATATTTCTTAAGCTTCACGTTCACAAATTTAGCAACACCAAATAAGAGAAATATGGATCCAACATACATTAAAGTATTTGCCAATACGACTGAGATAATAGGTGAAATAGATGACTGTAGACTAGCTAATGTAAGTCCTATCGATTGAAAAACAAAGTCAACTAAAACGAAAAAGATACCTTCATATTTTCCTTTCGTTTTGTACCATGTTATCCCTAGAACCAAAGTACAAATAAAATTCACAAACATATAAATGCTAATAGTCGTATACAAATCATATATCATATTAAATCTCTTCCTGTCTAATCTTGGTTACTTTATCGTCTTAATCATTATACTATAAAAAGTGTTCAATCTAAACTAACAAAATACAGCTATCTGATAATTCAGACAGCTGCACAGTACTCTAGTATATTTTTAATAAAAGAAATATCATATAAACTTCACTTTTTCTATCTCATCATTTTTACGTCATCTTTTTCTAACAAAGCTTCTCTGTAATTCATTGCAGTCATGCCAGTACAGTTCTTAAAAACCTTACTGAAATACTGAGAACTTGAAAACCCTGTATTAAATGCAATCTGAGTAATTGATAAGGAATGATTTTGAAGCATTTCCTTTGCTCTATTAATCCTTAATAGAGTAATGTATTCGGTAACATTCATCTCCATATTTTCACTAAAAATCTTTCTAAGATATCTAGAGCTAATAT
>PPCM01000249.1_pt1 | contig 65106 bp, 58 predicted proteins | sample 1555541 | NCBI WGS metagenome assembly PPCM01 (sample SAMN05284479, study PRJNA326546) | Marine sediment metagenome, whole genome shotgun sequencing project. | isolation source: marine sediment | place: Germany: Wadden Sea | collected 2012-09-05 | reverse complement strand
AGTCAACGAACTCGCCCAAGCGGTCGGACAAGAAGTGACCTACGCCTATGATGACCTCGTCTTCATCTCGCACTCTGAAGTGCTGGTACAATTCAACGAAAACGAATCGCTGAATCTGTATTTGCACCAAGATCTGGATGAAGCGCTATTTGGAGCGACTAAGGCCAAATACGAGATCACCGCAAAGGAGCAAGGCACTCTACTTGACTACAAGGGTCGCTTTTCCATGGACTCCATTGAAGGCAAAGAGGAAGTGAACCTACAATTTTTCCCAGAATGAGAGACAAATTCCAAGATTGCGCCCTCAATGGATTCAGTAAATCCACCCAGCCAAACGCGAGCCAGATGAAAGGAATTGTCTCACTCTACGGAAAAGTCGGCTGTAAGGGGAATGCCCGCCAGATGGAGCAGCTGAAAGCAGCTGGCTACGCGGTCCAGTTCATCGACCTTTTGAGCCGGAAACTGGAAGCTGCGGAGTTGCAGAATTTCTTTGCTGGGCGGAAGTTTCACGACTGCGTCAACCAGCGCGCCCCACAGATCACCTCCGGCGAGTTTCAACCGGAAGGATTGAGCGAAGATGAGCTACTGCAGGCCATGATCGAGAGTCCCATTCTGATCAAGCGTCCCCTACTCTTTTTCCGGGGCGAGTTCGCTTGTGGCGCGGATCACCCACTAATGGCACGTCTCCTTGGAGATGTGCCTCCAGTCGAAGGATGCCAACGCCACGATGGCTGCACCCACCACGACGAGGATACCCCATAAAATCCATACCGATGTTACGACAAGACCACTGCGTCCCATCACACATTGCAACATAACTCAAACTACTACATGCAAAAACAAATGCTTCTTCCAAATTAAAAAGGGAGAAAAGCATGGAACTCACCACTCAATTTCAGTAATTTCAGCACTGAATCGCCCCAAACAATACCCCAACAATTACAGTCATGAATGTGGATACTACGAAGTCTATGCCCAGAGGATTGTCACGATACCTCCCTTCTTTATTTTGCCTATTCGCTCTCGCACCATTCTGTTTAAATGCAGACCAAGCTCACCCGATCGGCCCGACCGGATATACGATCACGATCCCAACCAGATTCAACGTATTCAATCCCCCCAATGCGCCGAAGATTCATCTTCAAGCGAGTAATCCCGAGGACACAGCTTCGATTCAGGTCGTGCAGGAAGCACCCGCCCCACTGTCGACACTCATATCGAATTACGAAGGCACAATGCGAACAAGTCTCGGCGACCTCAGACAAACAGCAGAGGTTCCTGTAGTTGTGGCTGGGCTTCAATCAAAAGCACGACAATACTCTTGTTTCGCGAATGGCATGAACCTCGACATTGTAACTGTCTTTTACTCAGGTTCTACTAAAGCATTCGTCATTCATTCAATATCCACAGGTGTCAATGTAGAGCAACTTTTCCCCTACTTGACATCACTACAAGCCCCGAAGAATTCGACCAATCCCACCGGTTCGATTAGCTCAACAGGTTCAATCGGCGGGTTGGACTCTGGCTCAAGTTCGCCTCCTTCGTATACACCACCACCTCAAACAGTCAACAATCCAAGAGGATCTCAAAATGCCGGTTCTCTAGGAGCACCGGTCTCTCTATTTCAAAGCGGGTTCACATTCAATCCACCTGCCGGGTGGTCTCAACAGACCAATACTGAAACCTCGACGCTCTCGTTTGCAGCGCCCGACCAATCGGCCAAATTAGAAATCGCTTGGGCAATCAACGAAGAGCCGGATCAGGATCTATCAGTGAGCGCCGCCGATGCCCTTAAGCTCATAGTCAGCCAAACTGGTGCGCCGGGTCTTCGACTCACACTCGAAAACGAGGATGGAAACAACTTTTTTTACCGCAAGTTGGCGGTTTATAAAACCGATGCGAATGGAGGCATGGGCCTAGGCTTCATAGTCGCTCTCAACGCCTCAGACATCGCAATTGCCTACGGTTATGCTGGTTCCAGTGACAAGGCACAGCAAAGAAACTTGTTGAAATCCCTGCGAAGTCTAAAAGGTCCGGCAAAAGCCGCAGTGATCAAACCGAAGTTACCGACTACTCCGCCCCCACCAGTAAGCAACAACACAGCACCATCCACTGAATACCAAGCCCTGGTCGTCGATGATGCGGGTCTTGAATTTTCGATTCCTCCTCGATTCAAACGAATCGAACACTCGGAAGGAAAGTCCGAATGGGCCGATCCCAACGCACCTGATCCCAAGATCGTAATGGTGATTCAAAGCATCATGCGCAGCGCGGGGCAAACGGTTGACTCCGTGCGTGACGATCTAGTCGGCCAAGTCAATGGCTCCTCTGCGGCGCAAATGGTGGAGAATTCGAGCACCACGATCAATGGACTCAAAGCACACAAACTACATTTTACTCTGGATAGCGGAGGCGAACTCCAACACTTCCGGTTCATCGTCCTCGACCTGCCCGGTCCGTGCGTCGCAACCGTAAGCTTCACCGCCCCCGCCTCTCAAAACGTCGTCGCCGAGCGCCATTACCAAGAAGTGCTGCGCACCGCCCAATCGACGACCGTAGTCGCCCGCCCCGGTGTCTCACACCCAGCAGGCAATGCACAGCCAGGCAATACACCAGCAGAACCAGGTTCGGCCAAAGCCGCCTACTTCGCCCTGGCCGATGCCGTCGCTAAAGGTCAGTGGGACTGGGTGATCAAGCATATGACCCAAAAGGCCCATCTTGATTTCTGCAAACGCTTCCGTGACGCGATCCCCAACGCCGATATGACCGAAGCCGATGCCCAAAAGAACCCCACTGGCACGCTAAGGGAATACCTTAACTATCGGATGCCGAAAGAAACTCTCGCCGGATACTTTGAAACTGATCGCACGATAACCGGCGTGCGCGAAGAGAATCCAGATTGGCACCTCGTCATGAGCAAGAAGTCCAGCGGCGGCGAACATTACCTGTGGTTTAAGCGCATCAACGGCGTTTGGCGATTCGATTTCTAAGCGGTCTGCACCTCTCTAAATGAACTTCGCACACCTAACGCTTGGTTGGCGATTCATTCGAATCGCGTGGATGTTCGCGCTAGCCTTCGGCTTCTACCTCACACCTGATGCGCATGCGGAAGAACCACCGCACCTCAGCATCAGAGGCGTCTCCATATCTAACGGATCCTCCCCTGCAATCCCCCAACTCACTGCAGGCTACCTAGCCGACGTGCGCTTCGAGGCAGTATGGGGGCGCAGTAAATCTCTGGCTCGAACTGATATCGAAATCCTAGTGGACGAGGTTCCGACCCACACAGAGAACCTGGAATTCCGGGATAATATGGGCACTTTCCAGACACGCTTCAAACGTAGTGTATCCCTACCAAGCGGACTCTCCACAGGCTGGCACGTCCTGTCCGTGCGCATCACCGCACCGCAGACCTCGATTGTGAGCAACGTGGCCGGCGTGCGCTTCTACGCCAATGCCAACGATGATACGTCACAGCAAGCCATTAGACGTGTGCTCAACGAGCAGAGCCAAGATGCAGCTTTAGTCTTTGTGCAAGCCATCGCCGATCGGGTAGCCAAGCACACCAAGCTCACTTTGCCGCCTCTCGAAGTCAATGGAGTCATGAAATTCGCCCGCCTTGAATGCAAGTCCCGCGCCTCGGTTGGCTACGATAATTCATTTAACCTATCGGATCCCACCAAAGGAGGGAGGCAGTTGTGGATACGGTCGGAGATCTACATAGAAGGCAGTGAAAGTTACTGGAGAAGCCACTCATCAAAGTATCCTCCCATCGAATCCTTCAACCCCACTGGTTGGGATTCGGACACTCAGTCCTGCCTAAACTTAGGAATCACTCCAGGTTACCTCCTCGTCAGTATGAGCGCACAGGGTAGATCCAATGGCTCCAACCAAAAATACGTAAGACAAAAGCTTTCGCTGTCTTGGTATTTGGACAAAGCCACAAGCGACATGGTTCACGTTTCCATCAATCGAGACATCCCAGCAAGCTCAGATTTAACCTCTTCTGATGCGCCCCACTACTACAATGCGATGCGGGATGAAGCCTACGTCCTCGCCGCCGAGATGGTCGCCGCCGCGAAAAGCACCGGCTACCTAGATGCGACCTGGAGTAACCCAACCAGTGCACCTACGCCGCAATCTTCCTCTGATACTCCTACAGACAAGACAGGCTCTTCCGGGGTAAAATTCGACGTTGGCCTCAGCGCTCTCAACAACGCACAACTCGCCACGCCTCAAGCTCATCTCACCCAACTGGGCCAGCAAAGCGCCGCACGGGCCGCCGCAGCAACTGCTGAAGCCATCCCATCCGCTGAGGGCCTCAGTGAGATAGAGGCCGAAATCATCGCCGAAATCGCCCTCACCGATCAGGATCCAGCCGCTGTCGTCGCGGACTTTGCCGCCGAAGAGGAAGCGCTGACTGCGTCCGGTAGCGGCGATGGACTGAAGCTCACGCAAGTCAGCGTCAAGCCTGAGCGTCCCAATCCCGGAGACCTAGTCACCGTTACGCTCACGGTGCACAACAGCACGAGCTCGGGTGCCCCCGCGTTTTTCGATGTCGGGCTCACCAACTATCACGATCAAAACCGAGACGTGGCAGCACTCAAACGCCGCTCGCTCGCCCCGGGTGCACGCGAGCGTTTCAGCCTCAGCTTCACAGCTCCTCGTGACTACAACTTCGGAGGCTACGCCTACGTCGAACCCTTCGTCTTCAGTGGTGACGAGCTTCCTCAGGAAGTCGTCAACCTAGATATCAACTGGGACGGCTCTACCATGACCGACGAAGAGATCGCGGCAGAACTGAGTGAGCGCAACCCCTGCCCCGGAGACTATGAGATCGCCGACGAACGGCTAAGCCGCCTCACTGCCCTCTACCGTCAAAACCAAAACGAAGCGCTAGCCACCATTGAGCGGGAAGCCATCGCCGCACAGCGGGAGCGCATGGATGCCGACTATCAGGCCCGACTCAACGACCCGAAGTTTCAACAACAGGTGCAGTTGGAACTCGACGCGCGCGCCAACACCCAGATTCTCGCCGCGTATGGTGAATTGCTCAAAGTCGCTCAACGCCTAGGTGCCTCCAACGGACTCGACCTTGTCGCCATACTCGACGACGAAGTATTCGTGGATTCAAAAAACCGTATGCACGGCGATCTTGCTCTCGCCCGCCGTCGGATCATGGCTGCAGTTAAGATCAAACAGTCTCAAGAGATTAGCGCTGTGGATCGCTACCTACTCGCAGGGGTCGGCAACTCAGACGGCACCACTGCAGCCTATAAAACCGCCGAACCAGCCATGTCACCCACCCTTACGATCAACGGCTTGGCCGGCGAACTCAACACTGGAGCTGGCAAGCTTATCATGAAGCGTATCATGGGGGACTACAGAGCGCTCACTGAAGCCTATCGTAATGCCAACACCGATCTGCGCGACGTGCATCGCTACACATCCAACCTACGCGAGCTGATCACCGAAGCTGGTACGAAGCTCAAAGGCAGCGACCGTAAGTTCTACGCCGACGTGCTCAAAGACGCCACGCGTAAACTCGATAAACTCGATGACCTCGGCCGGCGAGCCGCCTCCGTTCAAAAGCAAGCCAAAAGCCTACTCGGCAAAGGCAAAACGCTCAATGGTATCACCAGCACCATCGGAACTGTTGGTGACTTGTGGGCCATGTATGAGGTCGCCGAACGAGTTAGCGCCCGCTCCAATCAAGGCGAAGACGTCGCCCAGGCCTTGCTCGCTGAAGGCAGTGGCTGGGGTGCCAAGAAACTGATAACAAGTAACCCCGTCGTCGCCTCAGCTGATGCGATTATGTCTGGCGTGGGTCTTGCGGTGAAATACATGGATCCTAAATTTTTCAAGTCCAAGGGGATCGACCCCACCCATATCAATGCCTCCACCCTGGTCGACATCGGCACCGGTGCCACCATTGCCGGTGTCACCGACAGCTCAGCGATCATGGCCCGCCGCATGGAACGCCTGCCCGCACTCACGGACGAGGAACGTGCCGTCCTACAAGCGCGACTCGCGGCCTTTGAAGCACGGCTCGACTCCACCACTGATCCAGTGCTACGCGAGCGACTGCTCACCGCCCGCTCCAACGTCCGTCAAACTCTACGCGAACGCCGATGAAATTCCTAAGACCCCTCATCCTGTTCCTCTTGGTTGCCCCGTTGGCAATGGCGAAGATTCCCGCGAATCTCGACGAAGCCGAAGCCTTTGCCCGTAGTCTCATTGAAAATCAATTCTATGACAGCGATGCCCTCGTCACTCGACAGAGCATCAATAAAATGCGCCACCAGCGCAACGAGGCTGGCACCGCCGCTTCCTTCATACTCCCTCGATCCGTGCGCACCGGACCGGACTATGTCATCACCGTTGACATGAATCCGGTCAATGGCGCTCTGGGCATAGGTCACCACAGGGCACATAAACCTTTGCAGCGGCACTACTTCAGGGATTACAAAAACGACACACCTTATGTAACGCAGGACGAAAAAATAGACCGCACACTTTCCACCTTCGGCATAGAGTCAGCTTGTATCCAATATCGCGTGAGTAAGCGAAGAGCGGATACCGCTGCAAAGACCGTAATCGAATTCACTTGGTTACCTGAATCGAAAACGCAATTCGGACTCAAGGTAACAGTCAGTAACCTACAACAAATTGTGCGCGCCGATGCCAATATCGGATCCGATGCCTTTCACTCCCTAATCGATAAATACGCTGCGCGTCTTCTCACATCGATATTGAACGCTGGCGAAAAGCAGGGACTCATTGATCAAGCTCACTATAGTGCCAGCATCCAACTCTGCGAGCAGATCCGGAAACAGCCTAACATCTCCTACGATTCAGAGGCACTCATCGCTCCTCCAGTTCCTTTTCGCCCCCTTACGCTCGAAGGGATCACGCGTAAGTCGGTTTCACCACCAGTAGCTCCGATTAAATCAGTAACCACACCAACGCCGCCGCCCCCCTTGGAGCCTAAACTCACCCTCATTATGCTCACACCCGAGCAGGTGTTGGAGCACGCAATTCAACTACAACTCGTTGCAGCGGTGCCCTCACCTACGCCAGCAGTTTCAATCGTCATGCCCGCCAAACGGGTTATGCCTCCAACAAGTCAAGCGGCGATCTCTGCCTTTGCCGGACTCAATGCACCCTCTACCAATCAAGCGACAGCAGCCACCCCCGACACTGAACAATTGATCGAACTCTTATTCGCGCCCGATGTTCGACTCCTCGTCACCAAGGCACTCATCAGCACCCACAGCGTAACGATGACCGCCCATGCGAAAGATGATTGGGCCGCCGTCGTTATCGAAACCACAGAAGGCTACCACCTCCCACTGGTCACTCCAAAACAGGATTTCCCGGGCCCCTTCGCCACACTACTCAAACTCGACAAATCACGCGGCACCGGACCGGCCACTCAATTCGAATTCACTCCGTTACGACTCATCGTCCTGCGGGCAATATTTGAACTCGATACCCTTGTGCGCCTGAGTTCCGGCAACGAAGCCGGCAGCCTTGCATCATTTTCGATCAATGAACTTATCGCCCGACTTGACGCTCCAGAAACTCAACTTCGCCTCGATGCCCTGCCCGCCACTAAACAATGGGAAACCCAGAGCGCCCTGGGCAACCGTATGTTACTCGGAATCGAACTCGCCTGGATGCGCCAACAGCATTTGGTCCGTCGGGAGTTGCAAAACCAATTGCCCCGCTACCGGCTTACCCCGTCAGGCCGCCAAATAGCCGACTTACTTTTCACCCCAGCCGAAAGCCTGCAAGTCACACGCTCCGTAGGTTCCTTTACCGCGCCACGCCCATCGCTATATCCCGTCAATGCTGCACACTTCAACGGTGACCGGGTCGCCCACATCAGCTATCGACCCGACGGACAGACCAAAATAAAACTTGGACCCTGGCGCGGCGGGAGTTCCCTCTGGGATCTGTTCTTTCTACTCACCGAACCTGAGCGCTGAATCCACGATCTACGATAAAGAATAAACACGGGGACGAGCCAAGGATACGGCGGGCTTCACTAGTGAAGCCCCTGCGGTCTGCCACGGATTGACCTAACAGCCGCTGCAGCCACTGCAGCCACCACCATCACCACCGTTTTCGCAGCAAGTCTCGTCGCCCGGACAGTCGACACAGGACTCCCGGAGAACTCGCTGCCGTTCGAAGGTCGAGAATTTGTATTCGCTCAAAGGTAAGGAGTAGCTAGCGTCAGCCTCTATCTGCACACGCCCCTCGCTGAATTGGATCGTCATAGGGACTGTGCGCATCTGCGATGGATCAATATACGACTCTTGGTCGTAGGGTTGAATGAGTGTCTCGGCACCGTCCGCACCCACTACTTGAATACAAGTATGAGTGGTTTTTAACGAGCTCAGTGTGCCTTCCTTGGTAAACTGCACTGAGTTTTGGTCTGCGTGCATTCCAATAATGTCCGGATCGAATGCCTTGACTAGGCCAATCGAAGTCGGCACCTCGACCGCACTCATAGGTTCCACAGAGCGGAGGGCACCATTTTCGTAAAGAGAGAATCCCGCACGTGCCACAATCAAACCGACTGGTGTTTCGAGAGTGAGCTTTTGCCCCGGCCAGATGGTCAGGCTCTTGAGCTGCCCGTTGGGATAAAAATGGATGCTGATGACTTTGACGCTAAATTTTCCGACCGGAAGGTCGAAATCAATCGGCTCGGCGAAATCAAATTCGTTCGCCTCCGACCAGAAGCCGTCAATCAGACCGTTGAGCGGGAAAATGCGGTTTACGCTGCCGTCTTCGTAAAAGGTGACGAGCTCGCAATTGATCGAGCCCAACGGTGTTTCCAGTGACATCTGCTCCTCAAGCGCGACGCTTTTGATTTGGCCGCTCTCGAAAAAGTCGATCGCACTGCGGTGCTTTTTCTGGCGTTCGCCGAATTCAGCAGCGCTGTATTGAGGGATTACATCGCCGGATGTAGTTTTGATCAGGTTCCTCGCATTCAGCATGCAGGACTTGAGTGCCCCGCTTCGATAGAAGCTCGAATTCGAAATCCCGTGGAGTTCTCCATAGTTGGTCGTGCAAGTCGTCGTCATAGACTATGATATCTAGCATAACACAGGCCACGTGGAGGAACGCTCCGCTTTTTATACCTGGGCTAATATGCCCGCTTATTGTCCGTATTAATGATATTTTAGTCCTCAGAGCTAAGCAAGCTGGCAAAAAAGAAGACGCGGGGCTGGAGGTAAGGGAAAAGCTGAGTCAATCAAACCGAAAAGAGCGAAGAAGCTAGGCTCGATTCTTGCTTGCAGCTAGGCGGTGCGATTATAAATCTGCTTCCAATTGCGTAGCCTACCTATCGTGCAGATTCTGTCATCGGTTAGCGGGCTTCAATCGAACAATTCTATGTCTCGCGTCACAGTCATCATTCCGGCCTACAATGCCGCCCATACGATCAGCGAAACACTTGCATCGCTACAGGCGCAGACATTTTCAGATTGGGAAGCGCTCGTGCTGGACGATGGCTCCACCGATGAGACTGCAGCAGTCGCCTCTGAGTTTGACGACTCGCGCATCCGCGTGGAATCTTTTGAGAATGCGGGCATCGCCACGGGGCGTAACCGTGGTCTCGAACGCACTACGACGGAGCTAGTCGCCTTCCTCGATGCGGACGACCTTTGGACCCCCACGAAGTTGGCCGACCAAGTCGCTGCATTAGATGCAAATCCAAACGCAGTCGTGGCCTATAGCTGGACGGACTATGTGGACGAGCAAAGCCAATTCATCTGCAAGGGGTTTCGAATGGATCAACAAGGTTGGGTTTTTAAGGAGCTCCTCTTACAAAACTTCATTGAGAATGGATCCAATCCTTTAGTCCGACGAACTGCGCTGGATGAGACGGGCAGCTTTGCACTCGATGTGATCTCCGGTGAGGATTGGGATATGTGGCTACGTCTGGCCAAAGTTGGTCAGTATGTATTGGTGCCTCAGGCACAAATCCTCTATCGACTATCGGCAACGTCGGCTGCAGCCTGCCTAAATCGCTCGGAGAAGATATGCTGCAAGGTTCTAGATCGGCATCTGGTTGACGCGCCTGCCGATGTTCGCAAACTTCGGCGAGCCGCGCGTGGACATATCTATAAAGGTTTGGCATCTCGTGCCTTCACATCTGGAGATCATGGTCGGAAACGCGGATGGTTGGCGGCACGGTTAATCGTGCTCTCGCTCTGGCACCGACCCAGTTATCTCCGGAACTTTCGCCTCTGGGCGAGCATGTGGGGCAAAGCGTGCATACTTTTGATACTCCCTGCAGAGACATCGAAGCGCATACTCGATAGTCGCTCAGGGAAAAATTAGAGCACTCGCCCTTCGCTCAAGGAACGAAGTATGCCCTCCCGTTAACGCCGTCCACCTTTGCGCGAATGTCTGCTATATTTTTCGCCTTTTGATTTCAATTCGCGACGGTTGCGGCGGGTTACGGTGAGCTCGCGCTTTTTCTTTCGCTGGCTCAGTTTTTCTAATTCAAAATCCAGCTTCAGGTAATTGATAAAACGCTCGCGGCTCAAGGTGCCCGCTTCGATCGCAGCGTGCACCGCACACCCCTGGTCAGAACGATGCTTACAGTCATGAAATTTGCATCGACTGGCTACCTCATCGAAATCACGAAAGCTCTCTTTTAAGGTTTTCGCATCCGTCCACACCTGCACTTCGCGTATCCCGGGATTATCAATAAGCATGCCGCCTGCCTTTAATGGCAGCAACTCACGCGCCGTCGTGGTATGCATCCCTTTGCCCGTCACGCCGTTGACGTCGCCCGTCCAAAGCCAATCTTGACCAATCAACTGATTAATCAACGACGACTTCCCTACTCCACTGGATCCGATGAGCGCGATCGTGACACCCGCTTTCAAGTAGCCACGAATCGCATCAACCCCCGAGCGATCCTGCGCAGAGGTCAAGACCACTTCGACCTCTGGGTTCAGCGCTTTGAGTGCATCTTTGGCCATTTGATTCACCTCATCTGAATACAGATCACTCTTATTGAGCAAGGCTACGGAGCGCGCGCCGCTGCGCTCCATCACTATAAAATAGCGCTCCATACGGCGTAGGTTAAAATCCTGCCCCGCATCCGTGACCACAAAGACCACATCGACGTTCGCAGCCATAACTTGCTCTTCGGTTCCCTTACCGGGAGCCTTACGAGAAAGGCAGCTCTGACGCTCCAAACGCGCGCGGATGACAGCCTCGTATTCGTTGTTTTCGTCACCCATCTCAAGCGCGACCCAATCCCCCACGGCTGGCAGTTCCGCATCGGTTTCTGCCTGATGATAGACCGCTCCACCAAGCGCCACCTCCATCTCAGCACCGTCGCCCAACACAGCACCATAGGAAATCTTATTGTCCCGAATCAGACGCGCAGGCACCCAGCCTTTTTCGCGGTATTCTGCAAATTCGGTCGCAAAGCGTTCGTTCCATCCTAAGTCATTCAGTGCCATGTGTAATCGACTCTACGAACAAAAGAAACCGTCACAATACTGGAGTGAGGCGATCCGACCACATCCATCGCTTTTCTCCGCGGGTCTCACTTGGTGTTACGAAGTGCCTCTTGGAGCGGGCAATTCGACAGGTCGATCCTAGCGCCACGTCGGTAGGCTTCGAGTCGGCGTTTGGACTCTTTCGCGAGCATGCGGCGGACTTCTCGACGTGCACCCTTCACTCGTGGGATCACCATGTGGTCATAAGCAGTGGTCTGATGGCGCATCCAAGCGATCGTGGCAGCCTCCGCGCGTTGCTCCACGGAAATGCGCTTTGTGCGCGCCACGGTACCACTCCCCACTGGAGTGGCATGGTCAGAGATGAGTTGGCTCAATCGCGCAGCGAGCAAACCGTAACGAGGGTGGAAGTTTAGGTAATCAAGTACTGCCTGAGTAAAGTCCTCGCTGTAGGCGATCTCTGCCTTTACGCGACGAGCCCTCCCCGCTTCGAGTTGGGATTGGTAGGCCGGGTCGGCCTTTTCAATCGCTCTGGCAACGGTCAGCGCATCAATCCGATCCGCCGGAGCCCAAATACCGCGAGAGAACTCCTTGCGTCCCTTCTTTTCTTTCACTGTCCAGCTGGCTCCCTCCAGCTTAATACGCCGACTCAATGCCGCATCCCCCGGAGGCAGAAGTGCCCAACCTTCGGGCACAACCAGCAGATCACCTTGCAAAGTGAAGACGTGCCTGGGTTTGGGAGCGGGACGAACAATGAGAGATTCTTCGGACATAGCTCTGAATCACACGAGCGCACGCGCAACCAGACCTCTCGCACGATCAGACAGAGGCAAGTTTAAGGCGGCGGCGTGGCCACACTCACTCATTTTAGCCCACGTTTTCTGAAGGATACGGATAATTTTATCCTCCGCCCATTTATCGAGATAGCCCTCGAACTGACACTCTAGGAAAACAAGGCAAAGCGCATCCTCGACCTGCTGGACATCGGGGTTCGACTTGATGGCCTCCTTGAGATTGATCGTCCGAACCGCCTCGAGCATTTCTGGTTCGTAGCCATGCTCGCTCAGGATCTCCGCACTCTTGTCTGCATGTAGTTTTTTTAAATCGGTTCGCCACTTATGGTAGCCTCCTCTGCCCTCGGGATAGCTATCGCGGGGCACTTCCCATCGGCATAGATGCTGGCAACGCGCCGCCAGATGCACCGCCTCGCTTGCGTCGGGATAGAGCGCGTCGATCCAGCGCGTCATGGCGAGGGCGTCGTGCAGCTCCTTGGGCGTAGGCTCACCGTCGACTTTGACCGAATGAGGATCCTGCGCATTCAGGGAATCAAAGGCCTCAATGGTCTTCAAAAAACGGGTATTATCTTTAAAAGTCATAGGTTCAATTTAGTGATCGCAATCGCAGGGGCAAGCGATCGATTTGCAAACCAAATAACTTTCACAACGCGTACAAAGAAACACACTTGAGCAGTTTGAATTGCTATACCAATAATGTGCTCTTAACAAACCATACAAGTATCACACGCCCCGATCTAATGAAGCTAATCATCCCCATCCTCATTTTTTCTATTCTCTCTGCGATTGCAGGCTACACGCTTGGTCGCAAGCATGCGCCGCAACATAGGACTGCCGAGACGAGCACTCCAGTGGTCGAAACGAGTGAAGCAACAACACCTCCCGTCGAGGTCGAGTTGCCAGTAGAGCCCGAACCTCAAGCTGAGCCCACACCGTCCACTTCACCCGCTCCGAAGGTCGACCACGCTGCACGCGCTAAACTGCCGACTCAAACACTGACCGATCTCCAAGGGCGGCAACTGCAGGCAAAGATTCTATCCGTAAGCGACGGCCAAGTTTCGATCCGACGCACAGCCGACGGCCTCGATGTGACATTCCCCATCAACCTACTGTGTGCCGAAGACGCTGCGTTTTGCACATATCTTGAAGCGCAAAAAAAGCCGGAGCCCCTCAAGGAAGGAGAAATCGATTGGGATATGATCTTCGGCAGCTAGAGTCACGAAGTCTATCAATAGTGCGCACCGAATTATCTAGCCAATCAAGGAGAGCCGTTTAGCTCTTGGAAGCATGAAACGCGTTTTACTTGTGTGCTGCTTGTTTGGTCTGAACCCTGTCAGGATTCAGGCGCAGTCGCCAGAGGCCGATGAGTGGAACCTAGCCCAAGCCTACTCGGCTTCGTCGCATGTTTTCTATGGCGAGTTGAGCAAGATCATCCCCGAACCGGATTTCAAAACGGGCATGTTGGGGGTGCATATTAAGGAAATCAACCAAGACGAGCTGAACTTGGAAGCCATCGTATGGCCGAAGGCGAAGGAGTTCACCTTCACGGTCGGTGAATCTTTCAAGCAAGCTGCGCCAAGTAGCTTTGCAGTCTATCTGGCGGATCCGCATGAGGACATTTGGACGCATGTAGAGAATGCCACAGGCGATGTGTTTCTAGCCAAACCACAAACGCCGAGTCCCCTACTTGCCAAGCTAAACCCGGGCGATCAGGGTTTGTATTTTGTGCGTTACTACGTGGGTTCGAATCTACCGGTGCTCTACCGAGTGCGCCTAGGCCGCAACGCAGAGAATGACCTCGTCCTCCTCCGCGCACACCGTGCTGCGGGCAATGATGTCTCAATATATGAGATTTTAAGGCAAGCAGAGGCTCTCAAAGCGGCCATCGCAAAACGAGAGGCAGAGGAATTCAAAGTTTTTGAGGATGACTACTACAAGATCCTGCGCATTCAAGAGCTAGAGATTCGCGCGAGTTTACTCAACGATTTGATCGAACGTATGGACTTTGAAGGCCTCTGGACGTATTATGAATTTAAGGAACGCTACCTAAAACAACACGGATCGCATATCGGAGACAGCGCGGTGCCCTCAAGACCGGCCGATGGTAAGGAGAAACTTTGGCACGACATTTCAGGCGAACTCATTAAGATCGAGGCCATCCAGAAAGCTCGGACGCGGAGCAAATAAGCGTAAGCCGAAGGGGTAACTGGCCTACTTCTTTTTCATCCAGCCAAGCTGGATGGGTTTACCCTTTTTCTTGGGGCGCTTGGGCAACTGCCCTTCGATCCAGTTGATAATGGCTCCGCGACCACGCTTCGTTTTGGCACTGCATTTGAAAATCTCGTTGGGCTTAAGACCGTAGTCCTCCAGCGCCTGAATCAATTGATCTTCGTGATTGGCCACTTTGGAGTCCGCTCCGCGGTCCGTCTTGGTCAAGATGATCGAGTACGGGATCTCGCACTGTTGCAGCCAGTCAATGAAGGCCAGATCCGTGTCTAAGGGCTCTAACTGCGAATCGAGCAAGGCGAAAACCTGCTTGAGGTTTTCGCGACCATGGAGGTAGCCGCTTACGCTCTCATTAAACTCAGACTGCTGAGCTTTGGAGACCTTGGCGAAACCGTAACCAGGCAAGTCAACCAGCGTCCAGTGCTCGTTGACCCGGAAGAAGTTGATCAACTTCGTCTTGCCCGGGGTGCCGGACGTTTTAGCGAGACCTTTGACCTCAGCCAGCATGTTCACGAGCGAGGACTTCCCGACGTTGGAACGACCGACGAAGGCAAATTCAGGCAAGCTCGAAGGCGGGCAAGACTCGAGATCGGTAGCGCATCCGAGAAAACGGGCAGAAGTGATTTTCATATATTACTGAATCAGGCAAGCGCCGGTCATCGCCTCGGGTTGAGGCAAGTCCATGAGCTTGAGCAGCGTCGGAGCGATGTCGCCCAATGCACCGGATTTGGCGAGCTTGGCGTCTTTATACTCCTGGCTATAAACGACGACTTCGACGGGGTTGAGCGTATGCGCTGTATGCGGACCGTTGCGCTCGTGACTCCAAAGCTGGTCGGAGTTGCCATGGTCGGCGGTGATGACAGCAGAGCCGCCAACTTCGTCGATCGCGGCGAGCAGATCGCCAACGCAGCCATCGACGATTTCACAGGCTTTGATGCAGGCGTCGAGCACGCCGGTGTGGCCAACCATGTCAGGGTTGGCGAAGTTGATCACGATTAGGCCATATTTGCCGGACTTGATGGCATCGACTGAAGCGTCGCGGATGCCGTAAGCCGACATCTCCGGCTTTTCATCGTAGGTGGCGCAGTCTTTACGGCTGGGCACGAGCTCGCGGTCTTCGCCAGGGAAAGGCTCTTCGCGGTAGTCGTTGAAGAAGAAAGTGACGTGCGGGAACTTTTCAGTTTCAGCGCAACGAAATTGGCCAATGCCCTTTTCGGCGATGTAGCCGCCAAGGATGTCGTCCATCTTCTCGGGCTTAAAGAAGATGATGTTCTCGCAAAGCCCCTTTTGGTATTCGCTGAGCGTCGCGAAGTAGAGGTCGAGCTTGTTGCCACGATCAAAACCATCAAAGTCTTCTTGGATGAACGCACGGGTCAACTCACGTGGACGGTCGCCGCGGAAGTTGAAGAAGATGACGGAGTCGCCGTCCTGAATAGTGCCGACGGGCAGGCCGTCGGCATCGACGATCGCAGTCGGCGGGCAGAATTCGTCGCCCTTAGTGCCTTGCGTTTCGGGGGCGTCGTATTGCGCTTGGATGGCATCGGCTGCGGAAGTGGCGCTACGCTCGATATTGCGACCCGTGAGGCAATCGTAGGCGCGTTGCACACGATCCCAGCGGTTGTCGCGATCCATCGCCCAGTAGCGACCCGCGACCGAAGCGATTTGGCCAATGCCAATCTTAGCCATTTCGGCCTCGGCTTCGGCGATGAAGGTTTTACCGGTGAACGGGCCGGTATCGCGACCGTCGGTAAAAGCATGGAGGTAGACCTTTTCGACGCCCTCTTCCTTGGCGATACGAAGCAAGCCATAAAGGTGCTCGAGCATGGAGTGGACGCCGGCATCGGAGACGAGCCCCATGAAGTGGAGGGCTTTGCCCTTGCCCTTCACATTGTCGAAGGCGGCCTTGAGCGTGGGGCTCTGCTTGACCGAGCCAGTCTCGATGCCCTTGTTGATGCGTACGATCTCCTGATCGACGATACGACCGGCACCAATGTTTTGGTGGCCGACTTCCGAGTTACCCATGATGCCCTCGGGCAGACCGACGGCGAGGCCGCAGGCGGCGATCTCGGTGTTCGGATACTCGGCGGTTAAACGATCGGCGACCGGAGTGTTGGCCAACTTCACAGCGTTGTAGGCATCGTAGGATGCGTCGTGATTAGCTCCCCAGCCATCACGGATGATGAGGACGACAGGCTTTTGTTTTTCTGACATAAATTTTGGAAGTTACTTGGTTTTCGGTTTTTCAGTTATCAGTTGCATCAAGTAAACTGAAAACTAGCAAACTGAATACGGATGAACCGCAGCGCAGCTGCTAAAATAGAACTCCGAACTGCGAAAGTGCGGAGATTGAAAGAATCGCGGCGTAAATGAAAAGCAAGGAAACACCCTCCTTACGCGAAACGATATGACCTGTCTTAAAGAACCAGAGTAGCAGACCTGAAAGCAGGATCAGCGCGGGGAACTCGACTAGGAGCAGCTCATTGCTCACATCCATCCCAGTAACCGTCGATACGCCGCCACCGATGAGCAGGATATTAAAGAGATTGGAGCCTACGATGTTTCCGGCGCACATATCGCCATGTCCAGCGCGCACAGCAGCCACCGAGGCGGCTAATTCAGGCAGGCTCGTGCCGATCGCGACGATCGTCAGACCAATAAAAAGTTCACTGGCTCCCATGCGCATTGCCATTTCGACAGACGAACCAACCAATACATCAGCTCCCAGCGCGAGAAGTGAGCCGCCGATGAGCACAAACAGGATCGCTTTAGGAGTGGATTGCCGCCCGAGATCATCCGTGCTCTCTGCAAACTCCTTTTCCATCTCTGGTGTGGCCTCCAGCCTAGCGCCACGCACGACATAGATAAGATAGGCTGCCGTCAGAGCCATCAAGATGAGACCTTCGAGCCGATGAAAGCCGCCGCCCATGGCAAATAGGCCGAAAATTACAGTCACCCCGATGAGGATGGGCACTTCGCGACGAATCATACGTAGCTCGACTTTGAGCGGAGCAATGATCGCGGCGATACCGAGGATGAGGCCAATATTGGCAATGTTACTGCCGAGGATGTTGCCCAAGGCGACGCCGGGATTGTCTTTGGCCGCCATCATGGAGGTCGCCATCTCGGGCATCGAAGTGGCGATGGAAACCACAGTCAGCCCGACGACGATGGGATCAATCTTCATATTCACCGAGATTGCAGCAGCCCCACCGGTCAAAATATCGCCCCCAAAAGTCAGAGCCACGAACCCCACAGCCAGCAAAAGCAGCAACCAAACAAGGTGCAGCTCGGGAAAAGGCAATTGGATGAGCGCAAGTGACATTTAAAAAAGTTGACGGAGCTCTGCCGGAGATGGCGAAGCAAATTAAGAAAACCTGAAAAGCTGACTCGATTTAAGACCGACCAGACGCACGGCAGGAAAGGCATTTAAAGAATGTGCGCGAGATAATTCTGAGTGCTTGACTTGGTAAATCAAAAAACCACACTGCCGCGCTTTTCAACGGCCTCCGGTCTAATATTATGGCGCAAGACCTCAAAGATACGCTCAATCTACCTCAAACGAATTTCCCCATGCGGGGCAACCTAGTGGAGCGCGAACCAAAGCGCATCGATCACTGGAAAAAAATCGGCCTTTACGATAAGATTCAGGCCAAAAATTCCGAGGGAACGAGTTTCATCCTACACGACGGCCCCCCCTTCACCAACGGCGACCTACACCTCGGCCACGCGCTCAATAAGACGTTGAAAGACACGATCTTGCGCTACAAATGGATGTGCGGAATGAACGCCCCCTACATCCCTGGATGGGACAGCCATGGGCTGCCAATTGAGCACAAAGTCTCGCGCGAGTTGCAAGACTCTGGACGCACCGATTATACCGCCCTCGAAGTACGCAAAGCCTGCGCCAAATTTGCTGATAAGTTCCGCGTCATCCAAAGCGAGCAATTCGAGCGCCTAGGTGTGACTGCCGATTGGGCAAACGAGTATTGGACAATCCACCCAGAATATGAGGCGGCCGAACTAGAAACTTTTGCTAATTTCGTTGAGCAAGGGCTCGTTTATCGAAGTAAAAAGCCGGTTTATTGGTCGATCCCCTGCGCCACTGCGCTCGCCGAGGCCGAGATCGAGTATAAAGACCACACCAGTATCTCCATCTTCGTCAAACTCCGTCTGAGTAACGAGGCGCGCGCCAAACTCGACCTTCCCGATGAAGACAGCTCGATCCTGATCTGGACGACCACTCCCTGGACGCTTCCCGCCAATCTCGCTGTCTCCGTCCATCCGAACATCGAGTATTCCGCGATCAAGACACAGGAGCACGGCACACTCATCGTGGCCACACCGCTCCTCGATTCCGTCACAGCCGAATGTAAGCTCGAAGGTGTGGAAACCGTCTCCACCTACCTAGGCTCACAACTCGAAAAACTCGAAGCACGTCACCCTTTCATCGACCGTCCTTCCCCGATTCTACTGGCAGAATACGTGACCACCGAGAGCGGCACAGGCTGTGTGCACACTGCACCGGGCCACGGTCTCGACGACTATATTACCGGAATCAATAACGGTCTCGAAGTCTATTGTCCGCTCGACGACAACGGCTGCTACGTAGACGACGGCCAAGTGCCCGCCGAACTCGTCGGCCTATCCGTGCTCGAAACTGGCAACGGCAAGCCTTCCGACGCCAACCTCGGCGTGCTCCGCCTCATCGCGGGTAACGGCTCGCTCATCGCAAAGAAAAAGATCAAGCACAGCTACCCGCATTGCTGGCGTTCGAAGACCCCCGTAGTCTTCCGCGCAATGGATCAGTGGTTCATTGCCCTTGATAAAAACGGCGACCGCGCGCGTGCCCTCGAATCGCTCAACGATGTGAATTTCATCCCAAGCTGGGGCGAGAACCGCATCCGCGCGGCTGTCGAGAATCGTCCCGACTGGTGCATCAGCCGCCAGCGCACCTGGGGCGTGCCCATTCCCGCATTTTACGACGAAGACGGCGGTGCCTATATGGACGCCGACGTCATCCGCGCGATCTCCAAGAAAGTCGCCGAAACCGGCACCGATCTCTGGTTTGAAAAGACCGCTACCGAGATCCTCGACGGCATCGCCCTCCCCGAGGACTGGCCGACTGCCGACAAATTGAAGTGCGGCACCGACACGCTCGACGTGTGGATCGACTCCGGCACCAGCCACCGCGCCGTGCTCCAGAAGCGCCCCAATCTCAAATGGCCGGCCGACCTCTACCTCGAAGGCTCCGACCAACACCGCGGTTGGTTCCAAAGTTCGCTCTGGACATCCGTGATCGCCGACAAGGCCGCTCCGTATAAGAACCTACTCACTCACGGCTTCATCGTGAAGGAAGACGGCACCAAGCTCTCCAAGAGCGACGGCGCCGCCCGCCCCCTCAACGAATGGATCAAAGGCTACGGTGCCGACATCGTCCGCCTCTGGATCTGCTCGCAGGACTACCGTGGCGATGTGCCCGTCTCCGACAAGATCGTGAGCAACGTGGCCAACAACTACCGCAACATCCGCAACACCCTGCGTTTCCAGATCGGTAATCTCCATGACTTCGACGCCGCCACCAATGCTGTGCCGCTCGACCAGCTCAACGCCCTCGACAAATGGGCACTCCACGAGCTCGGCCAGCTCGTGCGCAAGGTGACTGAAGCCTACGAGGCCTACGAGTTCCACCGCGCGTTCAAAGACTTCATCGATCCTTTCTGTGCCAACACCTTGTCGGCCACCTATCATGATGTGCTTAAAGATCGCCTCTACACACGTAGCCCTAACGATCCGCTCCGCCGCTCTTCGCAGACAGCGATCCACATCATCTTTTCTGTCTTTACACGCCTGATTGCACCGCTGGTGCCCTTTACCGCCGACGAAGCCTGGAGCTATTCAAGCAGCGATAGCGATTTTAGTGATCAGCCGATCGCCCTCGCCGACTGGCCGGTTGTCGACCCTGCTTGGGACGATGCCGAAACTGCCGCCGACATCCGCGCGCTGCGTAGCTTCCTCTCGACGCATCTCAACGACCCGCTTGAAGCGCTGCGCCAGAAAAAAGAGATCGGCCAAAGCCTCGATGCCAAAGCCGTCATCACCGGAGCGTCCAGCGACCCCGAATTTTCGCGTCTTAAAAAATACGAGTCTGATCTACCGGAACTCTTTATCCTCTCGCAGGTCACCGTGGTCGAATCCAACGAAGCTTCGGAACTCACGATCGAAGTCGCTCACGCCGATGGCGTCCGCTGCCCACGCAGTTGGCGCTGGGTCCCCGAGCTCGTCGAAACTGAAAACTGGGGTGCCGTCTCTCCACGCTGTGCGAAAGCACTTCAATCCATTTAATTACCACTCTAACACCTATCCATCATTCTAGACATCATGTCCGCTAAGAAAAAGACACCTGTGAAAAAAGCCGCAAAAAAGGCAGTCAAAAAGACTGCCACGAAAAAAGCACCTGCTAAAAAAACTTCAGTGAAAAAGGCTCCTGCAAAGAAGACCGCTGCCAAGAAAGCCGCACCGGAAAGTAAGGTAGCCGTTTCTCGCACAGGTGCGGCCGCAGAGAAGAAGTCGACACCAATCGTTTTCTCCATCGACGACATCGAAGAGTTGATGGCTGCGAAGAAGTCAGAAACCCCAAAAGAAGCAGCAGAGCCTAAAAAGGTAGCCGCAAAACCTAAAGTGGCTCCCACCAAGAAGGTTGTCGTTGATGACAAGCCCGTCGAAAAGCGCGTGCTGGGTGCGGCTTCACTCGCAGATATTTTAGGTTTCAATCCCACCGAGAAGAAAAAAAAGACGGAATTGGGAGAAAACGAAGTACCCAAGAAATGGAAGAAGTATTATAACTTACTCATCGAGCTACGTGCCCACGTCAGCGATGAAATCAGCCTCCATACTTCGGAAACTCTGAAGCATTCTTCTCGAGAAGATTCCGGCGATCTTTCCGGTTACGCCAACCACCAAGCCGATGCTGGCACCGACACCTTCGACCGCGACTTTGCTCTGAGCTTAGTCTCCAGCGAGCAAGACGCCCTCAATGAAATCGAAGAAGCCATCCTTCGGATCAAAGACGGCAGCTACGGTGTCTGCGAAATTACCGGAAAAGCGATTCCCGCGGCACGCCTCACCGCAGTGCCCTTCGCCCGCTACTCCGTCGAAGGCCAAGCTGAGCACGAGAAGAATCAGCACCGCAAGAGCAACCGCAACGCGGCGGTGGGCATCTTCGGCGATGTGACTGACGCGCCGAAGCTCGAGTCAAGCGACGACGACGAGTAAAACGTCCGGACGGAGCCACAATTAAAGGGTTTGCAGTGTAGTGGCGACTTCAGCGCCATCTGCCCACTTCCCCTTCAGGCAACCACGTATCAGCGCAAATACTTGCCTTCATTAGGCAAACCTATGAATATGGATAGATGCCTACCCTAACCAAACTGCTGGAAAGCAACCGCAACTGGGCGAAACAGTCAGTACAGCTGGATCCACACTTTTTCAACCGGCTGACAGAAAAACAGAGTCCGGAGTATCTCTGGATCGGCTGCTCTGACAGCCGCGTGCCCGCCAACCAAATTTTGAATCTACTACCCGGCGAAGTCTTCGTTCACCGAAACATAGCGAACCTAGTCAAGGAAGACGACGACAACTGTTTGTCCGTGCTGCAATTCGCCATCGAAATTCTCAAGGTAAAGCACATCATTGTCACCGGCCATTACGGGTGCGGTGGGGTCGCCGCCGCCATGGGTGGAACTCCCCTAAGCGGCCAGTTGGCCGTCTGGCTGCAATCCATCAAGGAAGTAAAGAACCAGTACCTTGAGGAATTGGATCCGTCCGACAGCAAAGCGACGATGGATCGCATGTGCGAACTCAACGTGCTCGACCAAACCAGCCGGCTCAGCCGCACAGAGATAATGAAAGCCGCATGGGCGCGTGGGCAAGCCATCGAAATCCACAGCTGGATTTACCACCTGGAAGATGGACTCATCAGCCCCCTACGCGACGTCATCCGAGAGCCGATTGAGGATTAGGTCAACTGGCAGCAATGCACTCGGCTAAAGTGGCTCGATCCGCTTTTCGGTCGGTCTTCACTTCAAGAATCCGTATACCCGAATGGGTTAATGAGCTGATAGCTTCTTCAAACTGTCTCCAGTCGACAATCGCCTCATGTGCGGCACCATAGGCGTTGGCTAGGACACTGAAATCCACGTTTTGCGGTGTCGCGAAATAGGTCTCGAACGGAGGATCCATTTGCGCAACGGGCAGATGCTCGAAAATGCCGCCGCCGTTGTTGTTGATCACCACAACGGTCAGGCTCCCTTTGAGCTGGCTAGCCGCCAGCAGGCCATTGCTATCGTGCAGAAAAGCAAGGTCTCCGGTCAGCAGAACTGAAGGCTTTCCGCGGTGTGCCACGCCCAGCGCGGTGCTCAAGGTGCCATCGATACCGTTGGCACCTCGGTTGCATAAAACGGAGTGCGCACGACTTCCGGCCGACCAGAAAAACTCGGCATAGCGAACGCTCATACTGCTCGCCAGATAAATCGGTGTGCCAATGGGTAAGTGCTTTGAAAGCAACCAAGCGACCTTTCCCTCAAAGAGCGTATCCACGTGCAGCATACGCTCATCTAAGCGCGCGACTGTATCGCGCTCGAGCTTTGCCCAAGAAGCTGCCCATTCCGACTCGACGCGCTGGTGCTGCAGATGCTCCGCCAGTTCATGCGCATCCCCGTAGAGCGGCGTGGCGATTCGGTGCAGCGGGTCAGTGTTAACTGGGTGCGAGCTGAGCAAGAAAGAAACCGCATCGAGCGAACCGAGCCAGGCGCGCAAGACCTTGCTCGTCGGTAAGCTACCGATTTGCAGAACCGCAGTCGGCTGGAAGGCCTCTGCCTGTTCAGAATCTCGTAAGAAGGCATCGTAACGCGTAATGAGCGAGGGATTCTCACCCGCGTGGTTGCGCAGTGGGTTGAGCACATCGGCGAGCACAGGCCAGCCGAGCTTATCCGAGATCATGGCGACGGCATCGGCAAAAGCCTCGTCGCCAAAGCGCGGGTTCTCGGTGCCCACGACGATGATACCCTTGCTGTGACTACTCAAGCGTTCAAGGGCGACTTGGTCGATCCCTACCCCGCATGGCACCGCTTCGCAAGGGCGCGTGATAACAGTCGCGACGGCTTCCAGCGTAGCCGTATCGATCACAGGTTGCAGATTGTCAGTCTCTGGTGCCAGCGGATCGCGAAATGGGAAGTTCAAATGAACAGGTCCGGTATGGGAAGCCATCGAGATGCTGACAGCATGCACAAGCGTCTGGCGCAGATAAGAGAACATCCCTTCGGTCGCTTCAGGCAGCGCCAACTCGACGAAGTGGCGCACATAATCGCCGTAGAGTTTGAGCTGATCGATGGTTTGCCCCGAGCTGCAATCGCGTAGCTCCGGCGGTCGATCCGCCGTGAGCAAGAGTAAAGGCGTGCCACTCATGGAAGCCTCGACCACAGCGGGCCAATAGTTGGTCGCAGCCGAACCCGAGGTGCAGACCAAAGCAACCGGACGACGCGTGCGCTTAGCCAACCCCAGCGCGTAAAAGGCGGCCGAGCGCTCGTCAAGGATCGAGAGCGCTTCGATACGGGGATTCCGAGCGGCGGCCACCGTGAGCGGCGTCGAGCGTGAACCCGGCGAGGTAATGACAGTCTCCACGCCGAGGCGAGCGAGCACCTCCATCGTTAAAGCGCCCCAAGCCGAATTAACATTCGAACGGGCGATGACATCAAAGGCTTCTGTTTCGGACTGCGACATGCGGTGAGGTTCCTGTTAGACTCAAGCAAAGACTCTCACGATGGCAGACAAATGCGTTATTTCAACGCAGAATGAATTAGAGTGCTGCTTCAGCAGCAGGCTCGCCGCCTTCGGCACTCACTTCGCCTTCGACAGCAGCAGGCTCTTCAGCAGGAGCCGCTTCAGGGATCGGGCCGAGACCATCCTTCAACTCAACAGCTGTCCACGGAGTCGAGCGACCTGAATAGTCTACAGAATAATCGGCAATCATCGCCTCGGTGACCTCCGAAGCCGCATTGCCCCACTCTTGGCGGACATAAGTGATGACGCCCGCGATGTCCTTTTCGCTCAAAGCGAGGCCACCTGGGCCGAAAGCAGGCATGTTGCCATTGTAGGTGTTGCCCTTGACTTCGATTGGACCATTGAGGCCGTTGATCAAAATACGTGCGATCACTTCGGGGTGACCAGTCACCCATTCAGATCCGGCGAGTGGCGGATATACTCCGGGGACACCAACACCAGCGGCTTGGTGACACTGCGCACATTGGTTGCGATATACTTTGGCTCCACGATCAAAGAGGGAGATCTCTACGGGCTTCGGAGCACCCGCATTGGGATCAAAATCAGGCGAATAGGCATCCCAGCGATAGCCGCCGGAGTTCTCGACTAAATACACCCCACCCCAAAAACAAAGGGCGGCGAAGACGAACATGAGAAAAATAGGCACGGGTGAAAACCCTTCGTGCGGCTCTTCCTTCTCACGCATGAGCTGAGCGTGCACATCTTGCATGTGCTCATCCTGCATCGCCGCCTTTTCCAATGCCTCGCGGCTGTTGGAATCTGCTCCGGAGTTTTGTTCTTCTTCGCTCATTATTCTAGAATCGGTGCCTCGGGCAGGCTGTAATTGATTTTCAGGCTCAGCAGGTATTCGACCAATGCTTTGGCACGACGTGTTGGCACGACCTCGTATCCGGGCTCTGGGCCATATTCGGAATTAGGTGGAAATTTCAGTGCATCCGCTGAAGGTGCCCCATCGATCTCACGTATTTCGTAGAGGAAGGCATACGGCGGCATCGTTGAACCAGCCGAAGTGATTTGCGGATTGTAAAGGTGGAGATGATGCCAATCAGAGTTGAGCGGGCGCCCCCCCACGTGTGCGAGGTCGGGACCTGTGCGCATGGTGCCAAGAAGCACACGATCTTGCATAATGTAGTCGCGGGCGACTGTTTGACGAGGCCCCCATCCGCGATCGATGTCGGCACCAAACTCAGCACGGCGCACTTGCTGGCTGTGGCAGTAGATACAGCCCATCGAGATGTAAACGTCTTTACCCTGCTGAGCAAAGCCGACTGGCTTGGCAGGATAGAGTGGCTCACCTTCGGCCATGAGCATGACACTGGGATCGTCTTCCGAAGGAGTGACGGTCTCTGTCGTTTGTGTGAGGCTGCCAAGCTGGATGTGACTACTGAGAATCAGCCCAGTGAAGGAGAAAGCCAGCGCGAAGAAGATACCGCAGAAAAGGAGTGGTAAGTTTTTCATTAAGCGACGCCTCCTTCCTTCGTATCAACAAGGAGCGTGGGGCCTTGCTTGGCGCGAACGGCACCGGCCGCAAAGAGCATCCAGAAAAAGTTAATGGCAAAGGCCACGTGGCCAACTGTCAGGAAGAGACCAGAAACGGAACGAGCTTTAAGCCAAGGGATCGTGTTCTGCACAGTTTCCAAGAATGGAATTTCCGCATTATTCATCTCCATACCTTGAATCCAGCCAGCCACTTGCAGCGCGACAACCATGATCGTGATCCCGATGGCACAACCCCAGAAGTGGATTTTGATAAGACCCGCCGAAGGCCACTCTCTTTTGAGTAAGCGAGGCATCATGTAGTAAACACCACCGAACATGATCATGGTGAAGAAGGCGTAAACACCGTGGTGGGCGTGGCCGACGGTAAAGTGCGTAAAGTGCGTGATTTGATTGACCGTGCGAACAGCCATGGCCGAACCGATAAGGCTGACCAGCGTGTAAGAGATCGCACCGAATACAATAAAGCGGAGCGTCGGGCTGCGCCAAACTTCCTTGTGTAAGCCGACGACGGACATGTGGTGATTGATCCCCACCACGATGACGGGAATGACCATCATGACCGAAGCCACAATACCGGCGGAAATGAGCCAGACGGGGATAGGGCCTCCAATCAAGTGGTGCACGCCAGCCCAGTTATAGAAGATGGCGAGTGCCCAGAAGCCGAGCACGGAAAGATAATACGAATAGATCGGACGACCGAGCACCTTGGGAATCAAGTAGTAGGCAGTGGCCAGCGCCATCGGCGTGAGCCAGAGACCGAGCACGTTATGTGCGAACCACCAGTTAGTCACCGACTGGACGACACCGCGCGCGGGGAACCAGATGATCATGATCTGAGCGACGACATAGAGCCACGGGAACCAGAAGAGCGCGGCCAGAATGTACCACTGCGAGACGTAAACGTGATCTCCCTTACGGAAGCGGAAAGCCATGATGCCCCAGACACCGATCAGCGCATACGAAATAGCGAGAAGCGGCGTCGCGTAGTGAGGGATTTCCAACCACTCAACGGAAGTGATATCGCCACGTAAAATGCCGAAGATGCCGACAGTTAGTCCGATATTCCAAAAACAACCCGCAATGAGTAGGATGCCCTTGTGGTTAATCGGTGCACGGCAAAGGCGCGCCATGATCCAGAGGCCGACTGCAAAGATGATATTGTTCCCCCACCCGAGCGCCATGGCGTTGAGGTGAGCAGAACGCACACGACCGAAGGTCAGGAACTCGTAAGTGCTGGCAAAATCAGGATCGTGCGACTTAAACGCGGCAAGCAACGCAAAGACCGTTCCGGCTAAGAGCCAGGAGATCGCCGAAATGACAAAGAATAAGGCAGCCGAACGAATCGATGCATCGATCTCGCTCAGCTCTGCCCGCACAGCATCGCTGTTGGAACTGTAGGGGCTTTCATTTAGAGAGTTGGACATCGTGGGAAAATTAAGAAATTGGATTTAAGAATTAAGAAATGAGAGAGACAAGGGGATCAGGTGAAATGCGGTCGAGTAGAACCATGTCTACTTTCTTATTTCTGCTTTCTTATTTCGTATTTTTTTGCTGGGAAAGGAATCGGAGACTTCGCCCTCGGGTTCCTCATCGGTGAATATCGTTTTGGCTTGAGAATCGAAATTGCGGAGTTGGCCTTTTTTTGCGGCCCAATAGAGAGCACTGACGGCTACGATGAAGAATACAAATCCTAGGAAAATAAGCGGAATGAGGTCAGTGTAACTTTCGACATCCATACTAGTGGTTTACTCAGTGACCGCTGCCTCCTGATCGTATGCATCGACCGTCAACAACATGGCTTCCTTGATGGGTATGCGAGCTGTGCCCGCTGCAGCGTCAATTACCTCATAAGTCGTCAGCTTTTTTATGCCAGCAGCGCGAGCCTCATCGGCCTTGGCCTGACGAGTCGCATTAACCTGGGCATCGACCGGATCGGGACGGTTCGGCAAATACGCGACAAAGAGGATGAGTGCGAAAATCAGGATCGCTCCCAGACTTCCGAGAAAGGTCAGCAAGGAATTGCCTTTGGATACTTGAGTGTCAGACATCGTGATTACTCGGTGTAGTTAAGAGATTTAAGGATGTTCGGGTCGCGAACAGGGATCGGCTCTGCCTTCTTCATGCTACGGCACATCGCGAAGATGCAAATACCCCCGATGCCGACCAGTGCTGCCACATCATAGGGAGTGACCGAAAACTGGCGGACGAGGTAACCGGGCGCATGGTCGGGAGCGACGAGCTTGCCGGGAATAATGTTCCAGTAAAGGTCGAGCAGGTGAAATGCGAGGATCCAGATCGAGACGCCCACAGTGCGCCAGATGACGACCTTAGTCTTATACCAAAGCAACAGTAGGAACGGCGTGAGGAAGTGACCGAAGATCAAGCCCATACTCACCCACCACCAGCTATTGAGGCCACCGTCGAAGTTCTTTTCGCGGATGTTATACCAGAACGTTTCTTCCGGAATATTGGCACTGTAGATAAGGAAATACTGCGAGAAGCTAATATAGGCCCAGAAGACGGTGAAGGCCAGCATCATACAAGCGATGTCGTAGCGGTGCGCTTGCTTGAGGATGCCTTTGAGGTAGCCTTTACAGGCTAGGATCACAGTCAAAATAATGATCGAAGCGAGCGCGGCACGCATACAAGCGGCGAAGAACCAAACACCATACATAGTGGAGAACCAGTGGTATTCGAGCGACTTGAACCAGTCGATCGCTCCGAGTGTCATGGCAATCGCACAGAGGAAAAGACCTAAGGAAGACAGAACGCGGGCTTTATGCGTGTTGTTAATATCACCGGTCTTGTCGGTATCGAAAGACCATTTGCGAAGCAGTGCAGAAACACCGATGAAAACAGCAAAGATACCGAATATGCGAATGGTGAAGAATTCCTTATTCAAGAAAGGCGACTTCCAAGCGTAGAGTGGATCTTCGCCCACGGTGCCGTGGCCGGGTAGCTCATTGGCGCCATTCATCCATTTCCAAAGGATACCGGCGTCCTCGTGGAAATACACAGTGGCCAGTAATGGAAGGAAAAGGACGAGCAAATATGGGAACGCGGCCATGAAGTGCTCACACTGGCGACGAATGATCGTAGGCCAGCGGGCATGAAAAACGTACCAGATCTGCGTAAGGAAAAGCATACCGATCGCAATCGACAGCCAGAAGCCGATGCCGATCAACCAGCTCATGATGGGACGGACGTCGCCGTTATCCCAACCCTGCTTAAAACCGAGAAGTGCGATAGCGATGCCGATAACACCGATCACGAGAGCGATCAGGCCTACGTTGCTACCTTTGGAGTTAGTTGTATCCGAACTCATATTATTAAAATCCCAACTCTGTGCGTTGTGCGGCAGTCAACTCTTCAGCCTTCGCATTTTGCGAGAGCTGGAGAGCGCGAACGTAGAGGACGATCGACCAACCCTCTTCGGGTGAAATGCGGTCATCGAGAGGAAGCATCAGCCCCTTACCGTTCATGATGACGTTGTAGATGTATCCGTCCGACTCGTCGCGGAGGCGGTCATCGTGATAGTTAGCTGCGAGCACGCCGTAGGGCTTGGTCACACCATTTCCATCGCCGGCAGCGCCGTGACAGGCGGAGCAGAAGATGTCATACTTCTCTTTGCCCTGCTCGATCAGCTCGTAGGTGACTTCGAGGGGAAGCTTTTGGACAAAAGAACCGTCAGCATTCATACCTACATTGAAGACGGTGTCGCCGAGGCGCGGGTCTTCGAAGTCGGCAGAGAATACCTCGATTTGGTTGAAGTAGTTACCACGGGCAACGGTGCCGGCAGGAACCGGGCGGTCGTTACGGCCATCGGCGAAAAACTTGTTTTCGGCCTGTGGCTTGTAGCGTGCCTGGCGATCCATATCAGGAAAGACCTCCAGTGGTGGCTTTGTGCTGGTCGTGCCGCGAAAACCGAGAATCGATACCGCTGCGACGATCGCAAAAACATAAATGGCTAAAAAGATACGCATGATGATGTCCTAGGCTGAGACCTCCTCAATGTCAGTTCCGCCAATTTCTTCGAGAAATTGACGTGTCGCGACGGCATCATATTTGCCATCGCGAGATTCGATGGCGATGACGAGGCGGTCTCCCGAAACTTCGAGAAACTTGTCGCTATTAAATAGTGGGCTATAGTGCTGTGGCAGCAGATTGGTGATAAACATTCCACCGAGTGTGCCGAAGGCAGAGAGCAGAATAGTCAGCTCATACATGATCGGGAACGGAAAGACCGGGCTGAAAAACGGCTGTCCACGGATGATGAGCGGATAGTCGAAGGCATTCATAAACCAGACCATGGCGAGTCCAACACAAAATCCGGTAACGCCACCGCAGAATGTAAAGACGGGCACCTTAGAACGTGGCTGCCCTTGTGCGGCGGGCATACCGTGCACAGGGAAGGACGAGTAAGTGTCCCACTTTTTATAACCGGCATCCCTCACCTTTTCCGCCGCATGGAAGAATGAAGGTGTGTCGGGAAACGAAGCAATGATTCCGTATTTTTCAGACATTAGTGTTGCCCTCCTTTCTCGTCGCCGTGGTGACCGTGTGGGTCTGCCGCCGGCATTACGAATTTAACTTCTGCAATCGGCATGAGTGGCAGGAAGCGTAGGAAGAGAAGGAAAAGAACGCTGAACAGGCCGAAGGTGCCGAAGAAGGTCAGGATATCGACCATAGTCGGTGAGTAGTAGCCCCAGCTCGATGGCAGGAAGTCATTGGCCAGTGATGTGACGGTGATCACGAAACGCTCGAACCACATGCCGACGTTGATAAAAATGGACATGATCCAAACCATCGCGGCGTTTTCGCGCACCTTCTTAAACCAGAAGAGTTGCGGTGTGAACACGTTGCAGCTGAACATCATGACGTAGGCCCACCAGTATTGACCGAAGGCTCGGTTAATGAAAGCGAAGCTCTCGTAAGGATTCGCGCCATACCATGCGATGAAGAACTCCATGATATAGGCGTAACCGACGATCGAGCCAGTGCCTAAGCAGATCTTACACATGTTGTCGATGTGACGCTGTGTGATCAGATCGTGCAGGCCATAAAGCGCACGGAGCGGCAGCATGAGTGTAAGCACCATACCAAAACCGGAGAAAATCGCACCGGCCACGAAGTATGGCGGGAAAATCGTGGTGTGCCAACCGGGCAGCACCGCGAGGGCGAAGTCGAAGGAGACGATCGTGTGAACAGAAAGAACGAGCGGCGTGGACAGACCTGCCAGCACCAGGTAAGCCATTTCGTAGTTGCGCCAGTGGTTACCGGCATTGCGCCAGCCCATCGCGAAGATCGCATAGAAGTTTTTGCGGAAGACGTCCATGTATTCGGCACATTTCTGAGCCATGGCAGTGGAACCTTCGTAGGCACCGGCTTTGAGACGTTGCACCGCACGGTCGCGAAGCACGCCCAAGTCGGGAATCATGCCCATATACCAGAAGAGCACAGAGACGGTGCCGTAAGTGGAAACCGCGAACACGTCCCACTCCAGTGGCGAACGGAACTGAGGCCAGATGCCGTTGGCATTGGGAATCGGGAAGAGCCACCATGCGAACCAGACACGACCGACGTGGAAGAGTGGGAAGATACCCGCACAAACCACCGCGAAAATCGTCATGGCTTCCGCCGCGCGGTTGATCGAGGTTCGCCAGCCCTGTTTGAGCAGGCAAAGCACCGCCGAGATCAGCGTCCCGGCGTGGCCGATACCGATCCAGAAAACGAAGTTAACAATCGCCCAACCCCAGTTAATCGGATTGGCGAGTCCCCAGACACCGACACCGGAGCTGACGAGCCAGAGGAGGCCGACACCAGTGAAGGCGGCTGTCATGAGCGCGACCGCCATGCAAATCCACCACCATGTGGGGGTCTTTGTCTCGACGATGCGGCAAATTTTATCGGTCACCCAGTTGAAGTCACGGTCGTTTGTGACGAGGGGCTGTTCATGGAGCTCAGCGGGCTGCACTTTGGCCAACAAAGCGGCCTGAGTCGCATCCAGTGAACTATCTTGAGTCGTGGTAGCCATTTGAATCGGTTCGCAAGTGTTAGAAATTAGTGAGCGGCCGGAGCGGCGTCATGATTAGTGGAATGGTCGTCAACCCCATGCGCATCGTGCGCGGGTGCGGCATGTTCGTCGCCGTGTCCCACTACGCTACCATGGCCATAGCGCTCATCGTATTGAGCATAGGCGTAAGGCTTCTTGTAGGCGTCGGGCATCTTTGGATTCGGATTGCGCAGACGTGCCAGGTAAGTGGTGCGTGGACGCGCATTGAGATAACCAAGGACGGAGTAGTTACGATCGCTGGCCTTCATCTGAGACACTTCAGAGTTGGCATCGGAGATGTCACCAAAGGTGATCGCATCGGTTGGGCAAACTTGCTGGCAAGCGGTCTTGATCGCGCCATCGGCGATCTTGATGTCGCCCGAAGCACCGGCGAGGCGCTTCTGCTCGATCTTGGCGGACTCGATACGCTGCGTGCAGAATGTGCACTTCTCCATAACACCACGCATACGCACGGTGACGTTGGGATTCTTTTGCAGCTTGCCGAGTTCGGGCTCATCGACAGGGCCGAGTGGGCCTTTGTAGAATTCGCCGATTTGGCGTTTGTTCCAATCGAAGAAATTAAAGCGGCGCACTTTATACGGGCAGTTATTCGCGCAGTAGCGAGTGCCCACGCAACGATTGTAGGCCATGGTGTTGAGGCCTTGATTGTCGTGTACGGTCGCATTGACGGGGCATACTTGCTCACAAGGTGCATTCTCACAGTGTTGGCACATCATGCCCATGAAAGAGACCTGAACATCTTCAGGGACTTCTTCCTGATCGTATTTCTCTGCGGAGAAATAACGGTCGATCCGCATCCAGTGCATTTCTCGGCCGCGGAGAACTTGCTCCTTACCGACGATGGGGACATTGTTCTCACTTTGGCAGGCGACCACGCAAGCCGTGCAACCAGTGCAGCTGTTGAGATCGATCGCCATGCCCCATTGCTGGACATCGGGGAATTCCTTGCGGGCTTGCTCGCCTTGCCACACTTTAACGTTGGGCGCGGGATCGGCAAAACTTGGGTGCTCGTAGGCGGAGTTCCCGCGGTATTGGTTGACTGACTTTTCTTGAAGCGACTTGTCGTCGTATTTGCCGTAGTTGGCTGGCGCATGTGACTCGACGCCCATCTTGTTGGCGAAGTCGGGGTGCTTCTTGTAGTAATCGGCGTTGCCTTCGCGGATGATTGCGCGGCCTTCCATCGACCAGTGCTCCTGTGTGTTAGCCAACTGGTGCACTTCGCTCGTAAGCTGAAGCGCAGCGCCAGAGGCGACACCGAGTGCATCGGCGGTGCGGACAGAGTAAGCATTGAAACCAACGCCCTGCCCTACGCGACCAACGACCTCGCGCCCCATGCCGAGTGGCAGAACGACGGTGTAGTTGGCCATACCGGGAACGACGTGAATGGGCCCCTTAACCTTACGGCCATTGAGAGTGAGCTCGGCGACGACGGCTTGTTCCTTACCGCGTTTGAACTGTGCCTTGTTGTTTTGCAGTGTGCCCTTAGCGCCTTCGAAGAAGTCGCTGTCTTTGTTCATGGGCTTCTTGTTCGGGAAGATTTGGATACCGTCCTTTTCTTCGAGTTCCTTGGCCAAGCGTGGGCTGATCAGGATTGCATTGTCCCAAGTCAACTTAGTCATCGGATCAGGGCACTCCATCATCCAACCGTTGTTGGCATAACGTCCGTCGGCCGCATGCGAACTGGCCGCAAAACGAACGTCGAGAGCGGAAGCGCTGAGTGCGGGAGCTTTAAGCTCGTCGGCGTCGATGGCGGTGGCGAGCTTGGCCGCGCCGGGCTTGACTGCCTTGTAAGTGGAGCCCTCGAGCAGACCGTCGCTGAGGAATTTGTTAAAGTCACTGCCGCCCTCTTCCTTGAAAGTGGCTTGAACGATGGAGTAAGCATCGGTCGTCTCCGCACCAGCCAAACGTGCGAGCACTTCAAGCTCGTTGAAGGTTGGGAAGAGCGGCTCGATCATTGGCTGCACGGGCACGAGTGTGCCATCGAAAGTGCGGCCATCGCCCCAGCTTTCGAGATAGTGCGAAGCGGCGATGTGGAGATCCGCGGCCTTGGAGGTTTCGTTGATCGTACCGCCTACATAGATGCTGGCTTCGGCCTTAGCCTGCGCACCTGCCCAGTCGAGATCGACGGGTGCGTTGTAAACAGGATTGCCCCCGAGAATGACGAGATTCTTGACGTCGCCTTCGTTGAGACGTGCAACGGCGTCGGCAATGCCTGCTTCAGTATCGGCTACTTCGAGGTAGTTAACCGGAGCATGCAGCGCTTCGTTGATCGCGATGACGATGGCGTGCACCGAGTTTGGCAGGTGCTCACCTGCGACGACGATCGCGTGGCCGGAGTTTGCGGCGAGATCGGCAGCACATTCTTCGACCCACTTGGCATCCACTTGAAGCGAAGAGTCGGTCGGCACGCCGCTGACGCCGAGAGCGGCAGCGATTTGTGCGATAAAGGCGCCCATCTGGCTGCTGCTGAGGCGGAGACGGTGATCAGCCATCGAGCCGGTCGAAGTCAAAGAGCTTTCAACGGCGTAGAGGCGGCTCATCTTAGTCGCGTCCTTGGAGTCCTTGACCTTGCGGGTCTTGACGAAGTCGCGAGCCAGACCGATGGAGGCATCGGCGTTGAGAAGGAAATCGGCATCGAGCGCGAGCACGCGCTTGGCCTTAGTGAAATCGGGGATCGAACGTAGTGACTTACCGAATACTGCTTTGGCGGCTCGCTCGGAAGTGCTTTGGTCGATAGCGCTGTATTCCGACCACGTCGCTTCGGGGAATGCTTTCTTGATTTGAGCGACGAGCTTTGCGCGGCTAGGCGAAGTGCTGGGCTCCGCAAGGAAGACGAGGCCTTTGCCCTTGTCGGCTCCATGGGTTTTGTTGATCGCAGCGAGGCGATCACGCACAGCAGTTTCGCTGATGCTGCTCTTGGTTGCGCGGTCGGGATCGTAAAGATCGAGCACGCTGGCCTGAGTGTAAACGGAAGTGGCACCGCCGTAGGGCTGGTAGCTCGGGTTACCCTCAATCTTGGTCGGGCGTCCAGCATGTGTCTCCACGATCACGGGCACATTATCACGGGCACCAGGCTGCGAGGAGGTGTAGTAAACGGGCACACCGGGAATGACATTTTCCGGCTGTTTGGAATAGGGAAGGATGGTTTGCTCGGGGCGACGGCAGCCTACCATGCCCAAACCAGCGAGACCGAACGATGCGGCCATCACCTTCATAAATTGACGGCGGTTGACGCCTTCCATTTCGGAAGCACCAGCGGGAAACTCACGCTCGACCCATTCCGTAAAGGCAGGGGTTTCGGCGAGATCGTCGAGGCTCTTCCAGTAACGAGGACCTGAAAATTCAGAGTTATTCATTGCTCAAATAAAATCGATTAACGGTGGCAGCCAGAACAGCTTTGCGGCGGGTTGACTTTCCAGTCGTGAACGAAGCCGACAGCTTCCTTTTTAAATTCTTCAGTATCGGGGCGTTCCCAATCCAGATTGTAAACTTCTTCGACCGGGCGAATCGAGTCTTCCGGGTTGCGGTGACAGTCTAAGCAGAAAGCCATACTGAAAGGCTTCTCGTGTTGCACGACATCCATCTGATCGACGCGGCCATGACATTCGACACAGCTGATGCCGCGGTTCACGTGGACAGAATGATTAAAGTAAACATAGTCTGGCGTCTTGTGCACACGCACCCAAGGGATCGGCTCGCCAGACTCGTAGCTTTCCTTCACAGGTGCTAACATTGGGTCGTCCTTACGCACCATACTGTGGCAGGTCATACAGACTTGAGTGGCGGGCACATTGGAGTGCTCCGAGCGATCCACATTCGTGTGACAATAGCGGCAATCGATCTCCAGCTGTCCGGCATGAAGCGCATGGCTGAAAACAACCGGCTGCACCGGCGCATAGCCGACGCGTGTGTATTTGGGCGTCGCATAATACGACACACCGAGCACGACCGCTGTCTTGATCAGGATAATTGCAACAATTACTTTAATCGGGATCGTGTTGACCCACTTAGGAAATACATTCGCCATGGCTTGTAATCAGTAAAATTGGGTGAACTCGCAGTAGGTTCTAGGCCTTGCGGGCAACGGCTCCTTTGGCCGTGCGAACCCGCGCCATGGCACCTGACGGTGCGCCCTGCGCAGATGTGGACGCCGACCCTTTTGAGGTCGCACGTACGGTCGACGAAACGGCGAAAAGGCCAGCTAAGGCCAATCCTGCGCGTTTGAGAAATCCTTTTCGGTTAGTGGTAGGTTCGCTGTCCATGCGTCGTAAAAGTTGTCTGTTAAAAGTCCCGCTAATTGCCATGGCAACCGTTTTTTCTGATTCCAGCCAAAACATTGGAACATAATTTTAACATAAATGTAGTTAATGAGCTTCAGTCTCAATTGGAGCCAGATAAAAAATGCTCTCAACCCGCATAAAATAGGGAATTACAATACAGATTGCGCAAATACTAGGCCCTTAAGCGTCGAATGTAGAGAAAAACGGCTCGACACATAATAAGCGCAACGAATCCTTCGTATTAGCCATACTTTATCCCTTTAAAGCTCTCGCCGTAACCCAGAAGCTGGAAATAAGCATAATCATTGCGGCCATCACTGGGTGCAAGATACCTCCCGCCGCTAAAAGCATGCCGACTAAATTATAGGCAGCCGCGTAGATAAGATTCCCCCTCAAACGTCGATGGATCCCCCGAGCCAGTGAGATCGCCTGCGGAATCACCTCGATGCGATCGACCGAAAGTTGCCCCATCGCCGCGGAACGCGCCAGCCCCGCGCCCGAGCCCATCGCAATCGAACCAGTAGCCCCCCGCATAGCGGCTGCGTCGTTGATTCCGTCCCCCACAAAGAGAGGCGACAGCCCCGCAGCCTGCGCATCGACGACGCGCCGCAGTTTGTCCTCGGAACTCAACCCCGCTTCGATCACGACACTATTGGGGATCTGAACCTGCGGCAACGGATCCCCGGTCAGAATCCGCGATTCTACCTGCAAGTCACTCAAACGCCGCCAAACCGCATCCACGCCTTCACGGAGTTGCTCCTGTAAAACAAAACAGGCCACGACCTGACCATCGATCCAAACAAAGACTCGTTTGCCCTGTTTTTCGTGTAGCTGCTCAACCACGCCTTCAATCGCAGCCGCCGACCCGCTCAAGCTCGCCTCACCCACGCGGATCGTATGCGTCGCGCCCTCCCCGCGCTCGACCTTCCACGCGATTGGCATCGCGTCGCTACGCACATCTCCTCGTAGCGACGCCGCGCCAGCGGCGTCTACGTCGCGTATTTGAAACTCCAAGCCCAGCCCCGGGATGAGACGCAAATCTAGGATCCCATTGCCAATCGCCTCGCCGATCTTCGGCACGATTGGCATCGCGTCGCTACGCAGATTCTTCCCCCGTAGCGATGCCGCGCCAGCGGCGTCTCCGTTCGCTTTCAAATACTGCGACAAGGCCCGCGCCACCGGATGTGATAAAGCTCCCTCTGCTTCCAGCATACAGGCCAGGAAATACGCACGCGGTATAGGCAAGGTGTTCGACACCCAGAGTTCCGTCACCCGCAACATCGATTCACTTAAAGTGCCCGTCTTGTCAAAAAAAACCTTACGCGCTTGAGCCAAGGCATCTATAAGCGCACCATCGCGACTCACCAAACCCAACTGCGCCAGACGAAAGAGCCCTTGCGAGATCGCAACCGGAGTGGCCAACCCCAATGCACATGGACAGGCGACCAATAAAACCGCCATACTATTGAGCACTGCATCCACCCAACCACCCATAAGTGCCCAGAAGAGCGCAGTCGCCGCACTCACCGCCACCACGACCGGCAGAAAAACACGGATCAAATCATTCGCCTGCGTCTGCAATTCCGAAGGCCGCCCGTCCGCCCGCTCCACCGCCTGTAAAATCAAATCCAACTCCCGCTCCCCCAGCGACTGCTCAACTTCAACAACGAATCGGCTGTCCACTGACCACGTGCCCGCACGCACACGATCTCCCGGACGACGCACCACCGGCAACGGCTCCCCCGTAAGCGCCGTCTCTTCCACATAGCCGACCCCCTCAAGGATGACTCCATCCACCGAAAAAGCTGCCCCCGGATCAACACGCACTCGCGTTCCAACAGTCAGCTCTGCAATCGATCGTTCGTGCCAGTCACCCTCTTCGTCGCTGACCACTGCACGATCGAAACGCTCACGCAGCCGCGCACTTTCCAGTTTCAGCTTAGTCTGGGAGCGCTCGCCCAACATCCGCCCGAAAGTATAGATTGCGATGACGATCGCCACCACCTCGTAGAAGACATCGCCCTGACCTGTCACTGAGCCCACCACCGAGCCGACGAAGGCGCCGACCAAACTCAAGGTAAAGAGCCCCTCGATCGAGATCCGCCGCAGCCGCAACATAGCCCAAGTCGATGCAAAAAGCGGCGTGCCCAGAAAACCCATGACCACCAATGACGAAAGAATCAGTCCCCCATGCAGGATGATATAAGGCAACGAGCCATACGGCGGCGGCGTCATATTGAGCGCCAACGAAAACATCATCCCCTGCCCCGCGAAGACTCCCGCGATCGCGATCCGCAACCAAGCCCGCGAGAGCTTCAGATCCAAATCATCACAATCGTCCGCCCCGCGACAAACAATCGCAGGTGATTCCGAACTCAACTGTGTATCTACAGACATCGCCCATCTACATGCGCCCGAATTTCATCCACGTCCAGCCTGAGGAACAAAAAGTCGGCCAGGTCGCGGTGATTATCTAGGTACCATACTGTGGGAATTCTGCGTGATCGTCGGTTAACTGACTCATCGCCCACAAACATTTCACCTTGATTCCCCATTGTCAGTCATCAGGGAAGTCGAAGGAGGCAAACGCAAATAGAAAGATCCACTTCAATCTGTGAATTCGACTAAATTTCCGCCAGCTAACGCGTTCTATCAGACGTAATTATACCGTCCCCATGCCCGACCCCTTTTCCTACAAATTTAATTGTAAGTACCCGAATGCAACCCATCTTACGTAAGTGAATACACGAAACGGACTCAAATTTGTCAGCACCCTACTAGTCTTGTCTTGCCTGACGATTGAGGCACAAGCTGCAATCACGTTAACGATAAATACAGTCAATAAAACATTTAGTTTTTCGGGCTCCGACGCAGGATTTCCAGTAAACTCTTTCGGCAGTAGGCGCATCCGTTGGGGAGGCATAAACGGATATTTCGATTTAGGCGCTAGCGGCATGATTGGCGCTTCAAAACCTATTTCTAATCTAAGCTTCTATGTGAGCCCGAACGGCTCGAATGCTAGACTGACAATGTATACAAATGAAAGTTCGATAACTATCTACGGCAGTGGTTCTTCGAGGAGTTACGCTCATTTAAGTGCCGAGCAGATACAAGCCATCGACAATCTCTCGCAGAGAAGCTCACTGTCGGCAGATTATTCGTATGGATACATAGGTTTCGAATCGATCCCCATTATTGCAATCACTCCCAATAATCCTCCCAGTGACATTCAGCTCTCAAATTCTGCGGTTGAGGAAAATCGCCCGACTGGGCATCTAGTTGGAGCTCTCTCAGCCACAGACCCCGATACATCTGACATACACGCATTCACCCTGATAAGCGGAACTGGGAGCGACGACAACGCACACTTCCAAATAAATGATAATGAATTAAGCTGCATCACCAGTTTCAACTATGAGGCGAAGGAGTCCTATAGTATCCGAATCCGAGCAACAGATGCATCCTCTGAATCTGTTGAAAAAGTATTTACGATTGAAATCACAGATGAAACAGAAGCTCCCTTTGACGCAGCAAATATTACACAAATCAGTGACTCCGTATTTACGATAAAATGGAACTGTGCCGCCGGTTATAACTATCAATTGCAATATAGAGAATCTCTTGGGAGTGGCGATTGGATCGACCTAGGTGATCCAAGGACTTTCTCGTCATCGTTGACGATGAGCCACCCAGACCCAATTCCCGAAAATACTCCACAGCGTTTCTATCGTGTTAAACAAACTGAGCTTCCATAGGGGAACCAGATGGGGTAAACCGAAGGGGGCAAACGCAACCATCGACAAGCTCTCCTCGACCGTGCTCTGGGTAAAAAAACACGCCTAGAAAGATAAAGATATAGAACATGGCCAACGAACTCATTTTCTTTAAAACGCCGGCTGGCGAGCAGGGGGTTGAAATGGTCTATTAGAAGAAAAACTTCTGAATGTCGCAAGGTGCACTAAGTGGGCAGCATTGCGACGAGTTTTTGGACGGGACGGCATCTAGGCAACCCGCGCAGCCGACAGAGAAGTGGTATAAACGTCGTTTGAGCATTTTGTGCCTAACTTGACTGTTTTGACAGAACTACCTAACAGAAATACCCCCTCCGTCTTAACAAGCTAAGACACCTCCCCTTGATTGGGGAGGAGCATAAAGTCCTCAATCCCGACTTGCGTATAAGGATATGCTTGGAAGGGAAGGAGCTTTCCTTTTGAGCGACGTTGGACAGCGGCTTGCGCAGGCGTATCGTTGAGGAGAGCCGTGTCGCCGATGACCCAGTAACGACGAACGAGCATAAGCCATTCCTACAGAATTCTGCAAAAATGGCTTCCCATTTATCCAAATGTAACTAGCGATTTAGAAACAGGACGCCGAAATAGCTCAGTTGGTAGAGCAATTCATTCGTAATGAATAGGTCGCCGGTTCGATTCCGGCTTTCGGCTCCATGCTTCCCGCTTCGCTTTTCAAGCTACGCAGGTCACGTCGCTATCTCCGAGCTACGCATGGCGCAGCCACCCAAGATACCGACGCTTCCATCGACTACGAAACTGCCAAAACATTTTCACAATTTGTAACGCGCGGCGATATAGACACATAATCCCCGACTACTTCAATATCTGAAAAACTTCGCAGAGTTTGGTTTCGTCTTTGATGCCGGGGGCGCTTTCGACACCACTATTGAAGTCGAGGTGTTGGGCGCTGGTTTTAGCGACGGCTTCGAGCGTGTTGGTCGGGCTGAGGCCGCCGGCGAGGACCCAGTGGGTTTGAGGGTGGCGCTTTTGGAGCTCTGCAAAGCGTGCCCAGTCGCCCACTTTACCGGTGCCGCCGAATTGATCCTTTTTAAACGTATCAACGAGGATGGTATCGGCAAATTCCAGAACGGCTTCGGGAAAGGCGGCTTGGGGGGAAACGCGGGGCGCGAGCCATAGGTGATCTTTGCCGACGAGTTCCGAGTAGAGTGCCAAGCGGTCGAGGCCGTCCTTTAGCGCGGTGTGAATTTGAAAGTAATCGAAGCTCGCATCGCGGGCGCGCTCCAAATGTTCGCGACTCGTTTCGACATCGACGAACACGCGTTTGCCCGCAGGCACGCGGGCGGCGAGCTCGGTGGCACGCTCCAGGCTGATGCCACGGGGTGACTTGGGATAGACAATGAAGCCACAGTAGTCCGCTCCGAGCTCAAGTGCGAGGTCGACATCGGCCTCGCGCGTGAGGCCGCATACTTTGATCTTAACGGGATGGGACATAGGGAAGAGATTTGGTCAGATTGCTAAGCGATGCAAATGAATTGATTCGCTCGCGGATCCGTATAGGCTGACCTCAATGTCGACGACCGACCAAGACAACAGCAATGGGGGCATTCTCTTTTATGACGGTGAATGCGGCCTCTGCACGCGCAGTGTGCGTTTCTTTCTGTGGGCGGACGACGCAAAGCGCCTCCGATTCGCACCACTGCAGGGTGAGACCGCTGAAGCTCAACTACCTGCCGACCTGCGCATAGCCGAGCGTCTCTCGACGGTCGTCTATTTACCGAAAAACGCGGAGCCACTGGTTCGCTCTCAAGCAGTCGGCATTGCAATGGTCGACATCGGTGGCGCCTGGGGGTTCATCGGCCGAATCATACTGATCTTCCCTCTTTCGCTTCGCGAGGCAGTCTATCGATTTATCGCCAGACACCGCTTCAAAATTTTCCGCAAGGGTGCCTGCTTGATGCCCACTTCGGATGAGCGTAAGCGGATATTGGATTAGACTGGCTAGAGGCACGCGCCCGGTGGCGTTGCGACAGAAGCACGTCCTACAACTATTACGTCTGAGGATGTTGTAGGACGGGCTTCTTCAGAGCCCGTGTTAGCCGTCTGCTGAATATTCCGAAAACTATTGCCCGATCTTAAGCAGCTCGACGTCGAAGACGAGTGTACCTGCGGGGGCACCACCGGGAGGGTTATCGCCGTAGGCAAGTTTACCGGGAATCCAGAAGCGGCGCTTCTCGCCTTCGACCATGAGTTGGACGCCTTCTGTCCAACCGGGGATGACTTGCGAGAGGCCGAAAGTCGCGGGCGAACCGCGCACAACGGAGCTATCAAACATCTGACCGTCGGTCGTCCAACCACTGTAGTGCACAGTGACCATATCTTGCTTACTCGGGTGCTTGCTACCGCTACCGGCGGAGAGCTGACGCGAAGCAAGGCCACTATCGCGGACTTCGGCGTCGGCGGGCACTTCAGCCACATCTTCGGGCACCTTGGGTGGCTCCGGGGCTTTGTCGAAACTGAGTAGCTCAACATCGAAAACAAGAAGACCGCCGGGGCGACCGCCGCCCGGGTTTTCGCCATAAGCGAGGTCGGCAGGGATCCAGAAGCGGCGTTTTTCGCCGACCACCATAAGCTGGAGGCCTTCTGTCCAGCCCTTGATCACGCGGTTGAGCGGGAAGCTGGTGGGCGAACCACGTTGCACAGAGCTATCGAAAAGTTGGCCGTCAGTCGTCCAACCACTGTAATGCACAGTCACGGTATCGGCCGCTGCGGGCGATTCGGAACCGCTACCGGCTTCGAGCACGCGCGAAGCGAGCCCGGAGGCAGTGGTGAGTGCATCAGAAGGGGCGGCATTTACATCGGTGGGTGTTTCAATCATGCTCTAGGTATCGAGGAAGCACCGATTGTGGGTCAACGGAAAAGCGCAGAATTTCGGAGATTGCCAGCCGTCGGGCGGGTCGATTGCTTGACCCAATGAAACTAGCACAAGGACAAATTTGGAAGACCTCGCCCGACGTACACAGCCACGAAGGCAACGCGGTCTATCTGCGCATCGTCGAGTTGGAGCGTCTCTCCGTGACTTATAAGGAAATGCTCGCGGCCAACACGAAGGACGGCCACCACAAGCAGTCGACGAAGAAGGTGTTTTGCAAATTGATCAAGCAAGCGGAATTGATTGGCGAGTAGTATTCAGAGGTCAGAGGGCAGGAATCAGATACTAGGATGGAGATTGAACGTGGAGAGATTTTTAGCCGGACGCTCACGGGGCGCTGCCCGAATTGCGGGCATTTCGGAATTTTCAAGAATTGGTTTCGGCTCAAAAAGCGCTGCCCTGAGTGCGACATGGAATTGGAAAAGGAAGAGTCGGGCTTCTACTTCGGCACGACCTCGATCGGCTATGTGCTGGCGATCATTCTGGTGATCGTTCCGGTTTGCATCCTCGTAGTGATGGGTATCGTCGGCATGTGGATGGGCGTGACTATCGGCATCGTCGGCTCGATTGTGCTCTGCCTGTTGCTCTACCCGATCATGCTTTGCTGGGTGATTATGCTCTACTATATGGTGCAGGCGGAGGAGCTGCCGAAGAATCGAAAATAGTTGGAGTCCCGCCTTTAGGCGGTTGCGTCTATTAGGCCGCCTAAAGGCGGGACTCCAACCCGAGGCACTGCTCAAATAGACTTGAAAATCGAGGGACACACCCTCTCCTACTGACGACTCATGCCGCCGCTCCAAACAACCTTCAGTCGCGAAGAATGGTCGTCCCTCGCCCAAGCACATCGTGAGCGGGCGGAACAATGGACGACGCCTTATCGGGCACGGCGGGCATCGGGACAGATGCACCCGATCTACGATTTCCTGTTCATCTACTACCGCAACAAGCCGTCACACTTGGAGGCGTGGCATCCGGGGCTTGGCGTGGGACTGGAAGATGCCGCGACGGAGACGATTTTCAAAGAAGCACACTACACGGAGCACAATGGTGTGACCGCTCTCGACCCAAGCAAGATGGCTGAGAATACACGACATCGTTTGGAGATGGCGCTGCGGCTCTGCCGGACGGTGCGTGATCGGTCGCCCGCCTTCGGGTGTTTCGGCATGCACGAATGGGCGATGGTCTACCGTGGCGACGCCGAGGGCGAGGTGCGCCACGGCGAGCGCCTGCCGCTGCGTCTCTCGCAGGCGGAGACGGATGCGTATGTGCTCAGTCGCCCAATCCAATGCACACACTTCGATGCCTTCCGTTTTTTCAGTCCGGGTGCTAAGGACTTTAACCGCATCCAGCCAACGAAGGACTCGCGTCTAGAGAACGAGCAATGCGGCTGCCTGCATACGAATATGGATCTCTACAAACTGGCCACGCACGCGATGCCGTGGGTAGGTTCCGAACTGCTGTGGCAATGCTTCGAATTTGCGGTGAGTGCGCGGCAACTTGATATGCAAGCGAGCCCATACGACTGCAACTCGCTGGGCTTCGATCCGGTTCCGGTGGAAACGCCATCCGGCAAAGTGGAATACGAGCGCCGGCAACGCGCACTGAGTGAGGCGGCAAAGCCGCTACGGGACGAGTTGATCGAGCGGTTGGACGCGGTGCTGGGACAGTAGTCAGATTGGCTTGTTTCAGACCTTGAGCTAGTCGAAACGGCCGTCCGACAGATACGGCTGGAAGGATACGCTGTCCGAAACAGTACAACCGTCACGAACCGAGTTTACATGCGATTCAGCTTCGTATCTATGGTCGGGCGGTAGAACCACCCCGACTACTTTTTTGAATTTCCGGCCTTCTTAATGGCTTGGAATTCGGCCTTCGTCACAGGCATGACGGAGAGACGGTTGCCCTTTTGTAGGGCGCGCATTTCGGCCAACTCGGGCATGGCCTTCATCTCTTCGAGAGAAACGGGGCGCTTGAGGTCGGCCTTGTAGCTGACGTCGATGAGTATCCAACGTGGGTTCTCGGGGTCGCTCTTGGGATCGTGGTATTTCGACTTCTTGTCGAAGGCGGTGGGATCGGGATAAGGCTTGCTGGCAACTTGCGCGATGCCGGCGACGCCGGGAGGATTGGTGTTGGAATGATAAAAGAGGATAAGGTCGCCGACCTTCATCTCATCACGCATGAAGTTACGCGCTTGGTAGTTGCGCACGCCGTCCCACGGCTCGGTTTGCTTGGGGCGCGACTTAAGGTCTTCAAACGAGAAGACGTCAGGCTCGGATTTCATTAACCAGTGGTTCATTCTTTCAGAGGACAGAAGTTAGAGGTCAGAATTATTGGAGACCTAGTTTTTCGAGGATGCGGTCGAGATCGTCGTTACCAAAATACTCGATGGTGATACGGCCTTTCTTAGGTGTGTGCTTAAGAGCGACGCGAGTGTTGAAGTGTTCGCCCATGCGCTTTTCAAGGTCGCGAATAGCGGTTTGCTCGGCTTCGGGGGCTTTGCTCTTTTTGCTGCTGCTCTTACCGCTGCTCTCTTTGAGGCGGCGAACTTGCGCTTCGGCTTCGCGCACACTCATGCCAGTCTCAATGATGCGGCGGGCGAGGAGTTTCTGGTGCTCGGCGCTTTCGAGGCCGAGGAGCACTTTGGCGTGGCCGGTGGAAATGAGGCGACGGCTGAGGAAGCCTTGAATCTCGGAACCGAGCGTGAGCAGGCGGAGGGCGTTGGCCACGGTGGCGCGGCCTTTGCCGACGCGTTCGGCGGCGGCTTCTTGTGTGAGATCGAAGTCGCGCACGAGGCTGGCGTAGCCGAGGGCTTCGTCGATCGGGTTGAGATTCTCGCGCTGTAAGTTTTCGATCAGAGCAAGCGTAGCCGAGGAGGCGTCGCTCGCTTCGATGATGCGGGCGGGAATTTTGGCCAGCTTGAGGTGCTTAAAGGCATGGAGACGACGTTCGCCGGCGATGAGCTCAAACTTGCCCTTCTTCTCGCGGACGACGATGGGCTGTAGCAGACCTTCGGACTGAATGCTCTTGGCGAGTTCTTCGACGTGCTCGGGATGAATTTCGCGACGCGGCTGGTAAGGGTTGGCGGCGATGCTCTTGACCTCAATCTCGCGGTAGCCGGGCGCGTTAGGCGCGACGACGGGAGCGGTTATGGCTGCCGGCGCAGCTTTCTTAGCTGGCACTTTCTTAGCTGGCGCAGCGGCTTGTAGCTTGGACTGTGAGTTTCCGGCACCGGAAATGAGGCCACCGAGGCCGCGGCCGAGTCTGGTTTTAGAGTTGGACATATTTATTGGGCGATCGGGATGAAGATGGTTTCGCCGACCTTGAGGTCTTTGGAAGGGTTGACGATTTTATTAGCGTTCTGAATGTCTTTGACCGTGGAACCGTGGGCGCGGGCGATGGCACTGAGCGTGTCGCCCGAACGAACGACGTAAGGCTTACCGGACTTCGGGTAGTCATCGGAGAAATGAACGGTGGTAGTGCCGACTTGCGGTTGGCTGTCTAGGGCTTTAGCAATGGAGTTGATGGCCTCCTGGGTCTCTTTGGCAAGGGCGTTAATCTGGCGAGTCACCTCGGCGATGATTTGCTGCTTTTGCAACTCGTCGGCAGAGCGATAGTCGCGGCGAATACTCTCGATGGCACCAGACAAGTTGGAGATCTGCGATTGGGTTTGGTTGTCGTTATTGGCAGCGGCGACTTGAGCGCGAAGGCGGGCGTTTTCACGATGGAGCTCCTCGAGCTCGAGGCGCATGGTTTTGACGTGTTGCGTGAGAAGACTGACGTCCTGGCTGAGGTTGGCGACAGTAACGCGTAGATTGTCCGATTGTGCGGCGGCCGGCACGGCGAAGGAGGCAAGGCTGCACAGACAGAGTAGAAGCGGGAAGTAGGACTTGATCATGATAAAGGACGATTTCGGCGCAGCTTGAAATGTCAAAGAAAAGAGTTGGTGATTGAGCGTATTGTCTATGGTGTCTAGCAAACTTCCAAATGATCGAACAAAGCCAATACTGGGTGCACGACTTGAGCCCATTTCTCTTTCGTTTTCCGGAAAACCCGTTGGGGCTGGATGGCATACGCTACTATGGGCTTGCTTACCTGCTGGGCTTTCTCGGCGCGTGGCTCATGCTCAAGCTCTATAATGCGAAGGGAAAGTTCGCCATCGATGCGGACGCAAGGGCGACTTTGATGACCGCAGTAATCATCGGCGTGCTGGCGGGCGGGCGGATTGGCTACATGCTGCTCTACGATCTGGAAGCATTTTTGCAAAATCCGGCGCTGGTTTTCCGTGTGGATCAGGGCGGCATGGCGAGCCATGGCGGCTTCGTCGGCGTATTTCTGGCGCTGGTGTGGTTTGCCCGTAAGCATCAATGCGGCTTGCTGCAACTCGGCGACATCATCGTGACCTTGGCACCGCTCGGCCTGATGCTGGGGCGAATCGCCAACTTTATTAATGGAGAACTGTGGGGACGTGTCAGCCTAGTGAGCTGGGCGGTGATTTTTCCCGACAGCCCGAAAAACTACAACGCGACACTAGGCAGCTATGGGGCTGAACCGCGTCATCCGTCCCAACTCTACGAAGCTGCTCTGGAAGGCGGGCTCATGCTACTCTACGCACAGTGGCGATTCTGGAAAACACGTCCACCTGCGGGTCAGCTCGCCGGTGAATTCCTAATCGGCTACGGGATCGTACGTATCTTCGGAGAACTCTTTCGCGAACCTGACGCCGCCCTACTTCTCGGCCTCAGCCGTGGGCAGTTCTACTCGACCTTCATGGTGATCGCAGGCGCGGCCGTGATCGGCATCGCACGCAGACGTCAGCCGAAGTCCGCGAGTTAGCGGAAGCAAAGCACGGGCACGTGACAGCGGCGCAGTAACTCCGTGGTTGTGCTACCGATGAGCAGTTCGCGGATACGACTGTGTCCGTAGGCACCCAAAACTAAAAGATCGATTCCGGTATGCTCGACATAGTCGACAATTGCTGACTCAACTTCACCTGCAAGGATCTGGCATTTCGGGTAGAGGCCGGACTTATGGAGCGCCTTCTCGGCGGCCTCGAGCCGTTCGGTGGCTTGATCTTCCTTATGGCCTTCCACGCAAACGATTAGATGTATATCCATGGAACTGAATATCTCGTTACCCGCGATGTATTCAAGTGACTTTTGGCAACTGGCCCCACCGTCGTATGCGATCGCAATTTTTTGCGGCGCTTTGAATTTACGATTCGTGACGAGGCATGGCTCATCAACCGAACGAAGGACACGTTCTAACATCGAGCCCAAATGCTCGCTTGCGTAATCGGCGTTCTCGCCACGCTTGCCCATCAGCACAAGATCAGCAACATCCGCGTAGTCAGACATCACATCGACGAGTAAGCCTGTTTCGTGATGGAAAGTAATCCGCGCTTCATCGACGCCAGCGTCTTTCAACGTTTTAAGCGCATGTTCTTTAACAAAGTTAGACTTAATCTCTTCCACCTCTTGGAGCTGTGAAACCATCCCCTCAAAGGGTTGAATGCCGAGACTGCCACTGAAGTCGGCAACGGCCGGAACCTCGAACTGGCGAAGGTCAGTGACATAGAGGACTGATAGCTTGGCTTCAGTTTTTTGGCTAATCCACGCCGCGTATAAAAAGGCTTCGTGGGAATAGTTGGAACCGTCTGTACAGATGAGTATATTTTTCATGGCGGAATGGGGGTTAATTTTAGCCGTGGTTGTCCTTCGTTTTTCTGACTTAAATTATGCAGCCATAACGTATCGGAGCAATAGAAAACCGCGCCCAAAAAGGACGCGGTTTGTTTATAAGAAAAACTGTGAATCTCGCTAAGCTTTAAGCACGTATCCGTCGGGCACGGTGGTGTCCTTACAGACAACAAGCACCCCGTCGCGGATAGCGATATCGACGTCGGCACCAAAGTTATCCGGAAGTCCGGTTGGATCGAGCACAACGTTATCACCGATACGCACATTCTTATCAAGGATTGCATTTTTAACTAGGCAATTATGCCCCACCCCATAGGCGGGACGGCCGGTTTGGGCGTTTTCGGCAAGGTCTTCAGGGGTTTCGAAGCTGTCAGCGCCCATCATGACGACATTATCGAGGGTCGATTTATCGCGAACAACTGAACGCACACCAAGGGTAGAATGCTTAATCGTCGCATCAGTCACAATACAACCGTCTGCGAGAATCGCGCGATCAACTACGCATGAATTGATCTTCGAGGCGGGCAAGAAGCGAGCGTGTGTAAAGATGCGCGCCTCTTCATCGAAGAAGTTAAAAGGTGGCACCGGATCGGTGAGGCGAATGTTGGCGTCAAAGAAGGCTTTGACTGTTCCAATGTCCTCCCAGTAATCATCGAAGACATAGCTGCACAACTTAGACTTCCCAAGCAAGCCGGGTATGATCTCTTTACCAAAGTCTGTGGTATCCGTCTTTAGGGCGTCGATCAGCGTCTTGGCGTTGAAAACGTAGATCCCCATGGAGGCGAGGCAGTAGTCCTTGTCGCCGGGATCTTTCATCTTCTTACGCACACTATCACCGACGGCGAGGCTTTGGATGACTTGGGGATCGGTTGGCTTTTCGACGAATTCGGTGACTTCGAGATCATCGTCGATTCGCATCAGGCCGAGACCTTCCGCTTCGTCGAGTCCCATTGGCTTGGCTGTAATGGTGACTTCTGCGCCCGACGCATCGTGCTCGCGGACAACATCTTCAAGATCCATACGGTAGAGTTGATCGCCGGAGAGGATAAGATAAAGGTCATCCTCACGGTGCCCTTGGAAGTGGTGCATATTTTGGCGGACGGCATCAGCCGTGCCTTGGTACCATGTGTCGCTCTGATCCGTTTGCTCCGCCGAGAGGATATCGACAAAACCACCCGCATAGGGGTCGAACTTATAAGACTCCTGAATATGGTGGTGCAATGAAGCCGTATTAAATTGGGAAAGAACGAAAATCTGATTAAAGCCAGAATTCAGGCAGTTACTAATGGGAATATCGACCAAGCGATACTTTCCAGCCAGTGGAACAGCAGGCTTACAGCGGTCTCGCGTTAGGGGGCTGAGGCGAGAGCCGCGACCGCCGCCCATGATAATGCAGATAACTTTTCGTTTTTTCATATGTTTGGGTTCTCGTGAGGTATGGGGAGATGAGTGCTATAAGCTTGAAAAGTTATAGGGTCTCTGAGCTTATTTGAAGCTTTATGTGTGGAATTGTTGGATATATCGGCCGTGATCGTGCGGGAAGTATTATGCTGGATGGTCTCAAGCGCTTGGAATACCGAGGCTATGACTCATCTGGAATGGTCGTCTCCGCGGGCAAAGGCTTTGAGCAGATCAAGCGCGTCGGACGCGTGGCCAACCTTGAAGAGGCACTGGACGAGCTACAATTAGGAGGCAATCTAGGTATCAGCCATACGCGTTGGGCCACTCACGGTGATGTGACTGAAGAGAACGCGCACCCACACACAAGCAGCGATGGCAAGATCTCGCTCGTGCACAACGGTGTGATCGAAAACTACGCCGCGATGAAAGACTTCCTAATAGAGAAAGGCTACAGCTTCCAGTCTGAGACCGACTCCGAGGCACTCTGCAACCTGATCGCCTATCACTACGCGAAGGAACCAACCGATACGGAGCGAAACCCTTTCCTCGAAGCAGTCCGCAAGAGCCTACGCCACGTGGAAGGCACCTATGGCATCGCGGTGATCTGCCCGGACTTCCCTGACGAATTGATCGGCGCCCGAAAAGGCTCCCCGCTCATTATCGGCATAGGCAAGGGCGAGAACCTGCTGGCATCCGACGTGAATGCGATCACGCACTGCACACAAAATGTTGTCTATCTCAATGACAGCGAAGTCGTACATCTCAAAAAAGACGATTTCTCTATCACAACCGTCTCCAGTAAGAATGTGGAAGCCGTCATCCACAAAGTCGACTGGGACACCTCCGAAGCTGAACTGGGCGGCTATGCCCACTTCATGGAGAAGGAAATTTTCGAGCAGCCGACTTCTTTAAAAAACGGCATGCGCGGTCGCTTCTCTGACGATGCCAGCACCGCTGTTTTCGGCGGACTGAACCTAAACCCTCAAGAACTTCGCCAGATCGACCGCATTCTTTTCCTCGCTTGCGGCACTGCTTGGCACTCGTGCCTCGTCGCCGAATATCTGATCGAGCGTTTCGCCCGTATTCCAGTCGAGGTGGAATACGCCTCCGAATTCCGCTACCGCAACTCGCCGCTCGACAAGAATACGCTAGTCATCGCGGTCAGCCAGTCAGGCGAAACCATCGACACCCTTGGTGCACTCCGCGAGGCCAAGCGCAAGGGCTACCGGACGCTCGCAATCAACAACAGCGTCGGCTCGACGATCGCTCGCGAGAGTGATGGTGGCATTTACCAGCACGCCGGCCCCGAGATCGGCGTGGCTTCGACCAAAGCTTTTACCTCGCAAATCATGATTTGCGCGATGCTCGCACTCTATCTCGGCCGCCTCCGCGACCTCAGCTATGGCGACGGTGTCGAGATTGTGAAAGCATTGAAAAAGGTGCCCGCGCAAGTCGAAGAGATTCTCAAGCAAAACGACAAAATCGCCGCCATTGCCAAGAAATATGCGAAGTATGAGGACTGCCTCTTTCTTGGACGTCAATTAATGTTCCCGATCGCGCTGGAAGGTGCCCTCAAGCTGAAAGAAATTTCCTACATCCATGCCGAAGGCTATCCGGCCGCTGAAATGAAGCACGGCCCGATCGCCCTGATCTGCGAAGAATGCCCTAGTGTCTTTCTCGCCACTAGTGGCGAAATTTTCTCCAAAAGCATGGCCAACGTGCAGGAAGTCAAAGCGCGTAAAGGCAAAGTCATCTGCATCGCGTCGGAAGACTGCGACATCCCCGAAGGCTCAGTGGACGACATCGTGCTTGTGCCAGAGTCTCACGAGATCGTCATGCCGATCCTGATGAGCATTCCGATTCAATTGCTGAGCTACCACGTCGCGCTCGAACGCGGCTGCGATGTCGATAAGCCACGTAATTTGGCGAAGTCGGTGACGGTGGAGTAAGCTTTTACCGTCTTAATCGTAATCTCTATCAGTCGGATTAGGATTAAGATTACGATTAGGATTAAGAAAGCCGCAGCTCTGCTGCGAGCGCTTGCAATCCATCATTGACTCCCGGTGCAGAGACTCCTGTCTTCTGTCTCCTTAAATTTCCGACTTCAGATCACTATGAAAGACATGTCCCCACTCGAGGAACTCCGCCACTCTTGCTCGCACGTGCTCGCCACTGCGGTTCTCCGACTCTACCCGGAAACCCAGCTCGACATCGGCCCCCCCACGGACAGCGGCTTTTATTACGACATCGACCTCGATAAGAAGCTCGACGCCAACGACCTCGAAAAGATCGAGGCCGAGATGAAAAAGGTGATCAAGGAGAACCAGCGATTTACCCGTATGGAGTGCTCCCGCGAGGAGGCCATCGCCAAGATCAAGTCGATCGGCCAAGAACGCTACAAACTCGGTCGCCTCGACGACATCCCCGAGGGCGAGCAGGTCAGCTTCTACCAGAACGGCGAGTTTATCGACCTCTGCGCTGGCTCCCACGTGGGCTACACGAAGAAGATTAAAGCCTTTAAGTTGCTCTCGATCGCCGGTGCCTATCACCGTGGCGACGAGAAAAACAAGCAGCTCCAACGAATCTATGGCACCGCCTTCGCCTCGAAGGACGAACTGGCCGAATACCTTGAACGCCTCGAACAAGCCCGCGCCCGCGACCACCGCAAGCTAGGCAAAGAGCTCAAGCTCTTCCACATCGACGAAGCCGTCGGCTCCGGCATGGTGCTCTGGACGCCCAATGGTGCCGTCATTCGCCAAGAGTTGCAAAACTTCATCGCCGAAGAGCTCCGCATGGCCGACTACGATCAGGTCTTTACGCCACACATCGGCAAGCTCGGCCTCTACCGCACTTCCGGCCACTTCCCCTACTATAAAGAGTCGCAATTCCCACCGATCGTCGAGCCCGGCACCGTCGATCGCCTCGCACAGGAAGGCTGCTCCTGCGGCGACCTCTCCAACCAGCTCGATAGTGGTGAAATCGACGGCTACCTGCTCAAACCGATGAACTGCCCGATGCACATCAAGGTCTTTGACAGCCAGCCCCACTCCTACCGCGACCTCCCCGTGCGTCTCGCCGAGTTCGGCACCGTTTACCGCTGGGAGCAATCCGGCGAGCTCAACGGCATGACCCGCGTTCGCGGCTTCACGCAGGACGACGCTCACCTCTTCTGCACCGAAGATCAAATAGGCCAAGAAATCAAAGGCTGCCTTGATCTGGTAAAACTCGTGTTCAACACGCTCGGCATGAGTGACTACCGCGTGCGCATCGGTCTCCGCGATCCGGATTCCAGCAAATACGTGGGTGACGCCGAGAAATGGGACAAAGCCGAGGCCGCTCTGCGCGAAGCAGCCAAGACCCTCGATGTAGATTTTATCGAAGAGCCCGGCGAAGCCGCCTTTTACGGCCCCAAGATCGACTTTGTGGTCAAAGACGTGATCGGCCGCGAGTGGCAACTTGGCACCGTTCAGGTCGACTACAACTTGCCTGAGCGCTTCGACCTCACTTATATCGGTGCGGATAACGAAAAGCACCGCCCTGTCATGATCCACCGCGCCCCCTTTGGCTCGATGGAGCGCTTCTGCGGTGTGCTCATCGAGCACTTCGCTGGCAGCTTCCCCACTTGGCTCGCGCCTGAGCAAGTCCGCATCCTGCCGATGAACGACGAGCTTGTGCCGCAAGCCCGCGAGATCGAAAAACTGCTCAAGGCCGCCAAGATCCGCGTCACCGTCGACTCCGTGGCCGACAAGCTCGGTGCCAAAATCCGCAAGTGCCACATCGACAAGGTGCCCCACTTCCTCGTCCTCGGTCGCCAGGAAGCGGAGCAAGGCCTCGTTAAAGTCAATTCCCGCGCCAATCCATCACTCGAAGGCCTCAAAACGCCGGCCGAGTTTATGGGCGAACTCCTGCAAAACATCGCTGATAAAGCGCTCCCCGAGCCAAAAGAAGCGGCGCCCGCAAAAGGGGGTTGATTTTTCAATCGGATGACAACAGATTTTAGACCCATGCGGAACGACCGCAGGTTATGAGCGATCCAAATTTCGACCATTCTGAAGGCGACTGGGAAGAGTTCTCCAGCGAACCATACTGGAGCGAGTCCCAGTGGCGAAACTACCTAAAAGGTTCCGACAAGGATACTGCGCGCTTTCTCTCCATTTATAATAGTGTAAAGGATAAGCCCAACCACCTCGATGAGGTGGCCACACTCATGGGCTGGGACGCCGAGGACATTTCGATGACCGACGAGTTCAGCTTCATCGAGACGGATAGCGACGAAGAGACAGCGGAGGAGGAAAACGAAGCCGCCCCTTACACCCTGCATCGCCATCCGGTTTGTGTCGTCACTCGCTCGCTCTACCGCTATTTGCACCAAAGTTGGGAGCACTTCATGCTCCACAGTGAATACGATCTTTCACCTAAACTCAGCTGGGACTATGCTCAGAGTCTCCATCAGGCCGAGATGAACGTATTACTTTCCATTCAGGCTCTCGATCTCGGAGATTTCGGCCTGTCAATCTGCCACCTCAAGAATAGCTTGAGTGCGCTTAACCAGACTTTAGCTCTTCTCAACCAACTCACCCATTCCAACGAGGCCTTCCTTGAGGGCTTCCGACGCGAAGCGCGCATTCGTCTTTACGACCTGCGTGAACTCTGGATTCGGGTAATGGGCGACTGCCGGCACGAGTGCCAACGCCGCCCTGGTGAGCAAGACTAGATTCGTATTTGGACGACACCATGAGCTCTCTACGAAGCTTCCTTTTTCGGATCACACACGCGACACCTGAGCGCAAAGCCAGTCGCGCCCTCCTCAAGCAGGCCAAAACAGGCGATGCCGAGGCCTATCTCGCACTCTCGGCGCACTACATGGATCTGGCGCTCATCTATTTCGGCGGCTGCCTCCACGAGCCCGTCGAGACACGTTTTGCCCGCGTCGCTCAAGTCTTCACCGCTCTCTGGCAACATCTCCCCTATGCCGAGCGCCTGTCCGACTTCGAATATATGTTGGCCAGTGCTCTCTTAGACAATGCACCCGAAAATGGCAGCATCACATCGGCCGAAGCACTCGTCACGAAGCTCCGCCTGCTCTCTCCGAGAAATCGCTTCGCCTTAATCGCCTACGAGTTTGAAAACTGGCCGCTCCGCTGGGTCGCACTACTCATGCGTATTAGGACGCGTGCACTACACGGTATCCTCTCCGAAGCTCGCTGCGAGCTCTGCGGGGTGAGTTGGGAATCGCTGGCCGAAGAAGAGCGAGAATGCCTCGAAGCAATCAGCATCTCCCTGGCAAAATCTCCAAACCTTCGCGCCAACAAAGAGCTCTGCCGTCGTATTTCGACGTTCCCACGAGTCAGCGAAATCAAAGCGCTCTGGCTGGAGTTACGCCCAGAACTCGTCGAAGTGCGCCACCGCTACCTTCCTGAATCCTCGGACCGCGAGCAACTACTTGGTAATATTCTCAAGAGTGTTCAGTCGGCCCCCATGAGCCAACCTCCTTTGATGGATCGAGTCGTCAACACCGTCCATTTCGCACGTCACGCAAAGATTAAGGTGTCTTGACCCGCCGAACAAGATGCCTCCAATGGTGTCTTTCATTATCCCCATGCCAATGCACCGATTCCTCATCCATTGTTTCCTCTTCCTCAGCATCGCCCTATCTGCGCTGCAAGCTGGGCTCGTCAACGGCCCCATGCTGACTCACCTCGAGATGCGCGAGGCCAAGGTCTGGGTACAGACGGACTCGCCCAGCGCTGTCCGAATCGCATATGCAGCCAACGGCGACAATGATGCACTCAATTGGACGACACCCGTCGAGACCGATGCGGCCAACGCCCACACAGCTGTCGCCACTCTCGATCAAATCGAACCCGGCCTAACTTACAGCTACCGCGTCGAACTGAACGGCGAGCTCGTCACCTCCCCCGCTACGTTCACCGCGCCCGCCAACTACCACGGCCGCACCCCACCCCCCAATTTCAAAATCGCCGTCGGTGGCGCACACTATGTGATCGAAGACGGCTTTGAGCCTCCCTACCAGATTCTAGGTGGAGGATACGACATCTTCAGTACCATCGTAGATACCAATCCCGCACTGATGATCTGGGCAGGCAATACGGCCCACCTACGCCAAAGCGATTGGGCATCGAAGAGCGGCTACTTCAAGCGCTTTGCGACAGCACGTTCCATTCCCCAACTGCAAACGCTCCTCCAAAGCGTGCCAAACTACGCCACTTGGAGCGATCACGACTTTGGCGCTCCTCATGGTGGACAACACAGTGCATTGCGCAGCGCCGCAGAAGGCGCCTTTGAAGCCTACTGGCCGCGTCCCGTCGAAATCAGCCAACTCGAAGGCGTTGCCACTCAGTTCCGCTACGCCGATGTTGATTTCTTCATGCTCGATGTACGTAGCTATCGCAACGACACCCCCGACACCTCCACCCGTGTGCAAATACTCGGCGAAGAACAAATCGAATGGCTGCGCCAAGCGCTCATCCAGAGCACCGCGACCTTTAAAGTGATCATCGCGGGCGCCCCGATTCTCAATCCTGCAGACTCCCGTAGCAACCTCAGCTACGCGGAGGGGGAGCACACCGAACTTCTGCAAATGCTTCGCGAGGCGCGCATCTCCGGACTCTTCTTCCTCAGTGGTGGCAAAAGCTATGGCGAGCTCACTCGCCTAGTCCACGCCAACAGCTACAACCTCTACGACCTCACACTTGGCCCACTCACCGCTAACCCCGGCGACAGTGCCAAGGAACTAAACTTCTTTCGTCAACCCGGCAGCAGCACCTTTGAGCGCCACTTCGCACTCATCGAGTTTAGTGGCCCCGAGGAAGAACGCGCCCTCACGATACGCGTGATGAGTCTTGAGGGTAAAGAACTCTGGAATCGAACGATCCCCCAGAGCTCTTTACAGCCCGCCAACTAAACATTAAGCCGAAGCAGTCAGTTCAATCGTAAAGGTTTGGTTGCTGAAAAGCGCGAGATACGATGCAAACTGCAGACCTAAGAATCATTTTTCAGGACATAGACGGATGTCTTAATCCCGCCGATGGCGAGCACTTCAGTGTGCTGCCCGGAGATTCAGCCTCGGCCAATCAGGCACACATGCTGGAGTCGATCAACCGAGCGATTGACGCTTCACCGATCGAGCACTTCGTACTCAACACCGGGCGGCCGCTGAGCATGGTGCACACGGTTCTCGACCACTTGCCGACGCCCAAAGCACGTTACGTCCTGCTGGAGCATGCCTGCGTTCTCTACGACCGGCAGACGGAAACCTACATCGACTGCGCCCAGCTTGCCGAGCATCGCGGCCTCAGCGACCTCGCCACGCGCTATTTACAAGTCGAGAGCATCCAGCGCCTCTTTGGCTGGTATCGCAGCCAGGGCCAAAGCGTCCTCGAAGCCCATTACCAAACGGCTCTCCCCGCACTCGAAAAAGTCGGCAATCTCTCTTTCCATATTCCGGAACAAGTCGATGGCGACGAGCTCCTGCACCGCATCGAAGCCCTCGCACGCGTGCAAATCGCCCCCGAGCATTTGGAGCACCTTCAGTTTCTGCGCTCCGATCGCTATATCGATATTCTTCCCGGAATTCATAAACTGGATGGGATTCACCTGCTGACGGCACACTTAGGCGTGGATCTCGATCATGCCCTCGCCGTTGGCGACTACCTCAACGACTTGCCCGTATTTGAAGAGTTTCACCGAGTCATGTGCCCCGCCAACGCACACCCGACGATTCAAGCGCTCACCCGAACTAAGGGAACGTACGGTCACGTTTCCGAGCAGGCCTACGGCCTTGCACTGCTCGAACTCCTGAAAAATTTGCAACCGTGAGCGGCCACACACGCCCCCAAAGCCCTCGCATCGTTCGTTGTTTATGGAAAATCGTTCGACTCTTTGCCTATTTTCTTTTCGCCATACTACTCGCAGGCATAAGTATTCTCACCTACGCGGGATTCGTAGAGGCACCCACGCGAGAGACGGACTCCCCCGAAGTTGCCGCCCAATTCAAATGGCTTGCCCATGTGGTTGAACGCAGCGTCGATAAAGGACGTCTGGACATTTATACAGGCTACTCTGATTTCTGCGGCAAAGGAACCGAGTGGGACTACGGCTTTTATACCTTCTATTCCATGTGCCTAAATGCGTACGCGCAGAGCGATCCCTCTAAGCTCGAATTTGCCAAGGCACAAATCGACCACTGTGCGCGCCTCATGATGGACTTTTCCCAAGAAGCGCCGCCCGAAGAAATTCTGGCCAGCCAGCAAAGTCCCGAACTTTACAGCGGCACCTTGGTTAGCGGCTATCAATGCATCGTCCTGAGCATCCGGGAGGCGCTCATCGGGGATGGCCTCTTTAATCCCATGCTACAAGGCGTTGCCGAGAAGCTCAACGAAAGTCTAGAAATCCAACTCGAAAGCTCCCACGGCGTCTGGACATCCGACCAAGCCACCCACCTCTACGCGATCTGGCTCGCCGACTCCGTCTTAGGCTCCGACCATTCGGCAACGCGCGAGCGCTGGTTAAACACCATGCAGACTCAGTTTATGGAAGCCGAAACCGACCTGCTCTATTCACAAGTCAGTATCCAACCCGATAAGATCGACTCTCCTCCGCGCGGATCCAGCATTGCATGGACAGCCATATTTCTTGCGGAAGTTTTTCCGGAATTCGCGGCTCACCAATACGCTGGCCTGATGCAGCATCGTGCACGCACCGTCTGCACACTCGCTGCGTTCAATGAATTCCCCGGTCACAGTCTCTTAAAACTTGGCGATCAAGACTCGGGACCACTCATTCTAGGCTTCAGCCCATCTGCCACAGGCTTCAGCCTCGCCGCCCAAGGCCAACTCGGGGAACACGGCGACTACCAACGCTGCTACCGAATCTTCGAAATCTTCGGTCGCCCGCTTGAGGATGCTAAAGGCAAGCGCTACCGAATGGGCAATGCGATGGGCGACGCCATTCTACTTTATTCCAAAGTAGCGATCCGACCGTAGCGACATCGAGGCATGCAACATGCTTAGAGGGGAATAGAAACCTCTTACACGGCATGGCACTATTCGAAAACCTAAGCGCTCCGGCCAACGCATGGATTATTGTCATCTGTGGTTCGCTGGCCAGTGCGCTGCTATTCTTTCTGCTTCGCAGGCTGATTATTCGCCGCTTACGCGCAATCACGATGCGCACCCGCTACACCATGGACACGCTCCTCGTGCGAGCATTCTCCCCGGTGTTGACCATCGTCGCGCTCGTCGCGTGGATCTGGGTCATAGAGTTCCTCCTGAGATTTACGGAGCTACGAACCGACGAGCCAATGGGCTTCCCGAAGAGTGTCATTCAAGTGCTCTCCATCATCGCAATCCTGCTATTCGTCGATCGATTGGTTCACGGGGTCGTCGGAGGCTACTCAGATCGTTCTGATACGCTCAAAAACAGCCGAAGCATCATTCAAGGTATCTCACGCAGCATCATACTTTGCATCGGTGCGCTCGTCTTACTAGGCACACTTGGCATCTCGATTACGCCGATCATTGCATCACTCGGCATTACCTCACTGGCCGTCGCACTGGCCTTGCAGCCTACGTTGGAGAACTTTTTCTCCGGCACACAGCTGGTCATCGACAAACCGATCCGCGTCGGCGATTTCATCGAGCTCGAGTCCGGCGAGCAGGGCTTTGTCGAAAAGATCGGATGGCGATCTACTTGGATCAAGATGCTAGCCAACAACACGATCATCATGCCCAACAGCACGATGGCGAATTCCAAAATCATCAACTATTTCTACCCCGAAAAAGAGCTCTCCGTCCCCGTCGAAGTCGGCGTACATTACAACTCCGACTTGGAGCATGTCGAACGCGTCACTCTAGAGGTAGCGCGCGAGATACTTGTATCCCACAAATGGGGCGTCGACGAGTATGACACTTTTGTCGTCTATACGGAGTTTGGCGATTCCAGCATCAACTTCACCGTCATGCTCCGAGTGAAAGAATACTTCAATCGCTTTTGGGTGAAGTCCGCCTTCATCAAAGCGCTCCATACGCGCTACGCTGCCGAAGGCATCAATATCCCTTACCCCATCCGCGCGATCAACACAGAGCAGGAATCGGCCGTGCTACCAGTCGTCCGGCGAGACGCATAAATTCTACACTTACCATTCATCGAATCGCGCCTAGTTTTTCGGATCCGATTCGACACTACGTACTCAACTGGCTCGTTATCATGAGAACGTAAGCCGACTGTTGTTCTATTGCCAGTGAGCAAAAACATGGCTGTACTCAGTCCACATGAAGCTATGCCCCTACTGTGCCGAAGAAATACAAGATGCTGCCATCAAGTGTAAACACTGTGGCGAGTTTCTCAATCAGCACGCACCTACGCAAACAGGGGCACCTTCTGAGAAATGGTACTTCCGCAAGGTCTCTCTCATTCTAATCCTAGGTTGCATTGGCCCACTCGGACTTCCACTGGTATGGGTGCACCCGACTCTGAGTCGCGGCTGGAAGATCGCCCTCACTGTGATCGTCTTACTGATCACGTGGTTGAGTTTCTACGCCACGGTCGGAGCCGTAAAAATGCTGGGCGAGAGCTACAACGAGCTGATGCAAACCATGAACGCGCTCTAGGTAGTGCCTAGAGCACACGACCTAGATCCAGTCTTCGCCTTTTGATTTAAGTGCTTTAGCCAGTTCACGGGCAAAAAACGGACCACGATAGACCCAGCCCGTATACACTTGCACCATAGAGGCGCCTGCATCGATTTTTTCGCCTGCAGATTCGACTGAATCAATGCCGCCGACGCCGATGATCGGCAAATTACCCTCGGTCGCCTTGTAGATGTAGTTGATCACATCGGTCGAACGTTTGCGAATAAACGCACCCCCGCTCAAGCCGCCGGTCTCCTTACTCGTAAATCCGGTCGGCCGAGCAATCGTTGTATTGGTGGCAATGATACCGTCGTAATTGAGCTCCAGAAGGACGCCAACAATCTCGTCGATTTCCTTAAAGGTCAGGTCGGGCGCAATCTTCAAAAGTAAAGGGTGCGGAGCACGCCCCAGTTTCTTAGCATGCGAGAGATTCTCATCGCGGATCGTCTGCAATAGCTCGCGTAAATAGGTGGCACTTTGCAGGTCACGCAGGCCTTGGGTGTTGGGGCTGCTGATATTGATCGTAAAGTAATCGGCCTGATCGGCGAGTGCGCGGAAGCAAGCGACGTAGTCTTCAGCAGCTTGCTCGAGGGGCGTCGTCTTGGCTTTGCCGATATTCACACCGACTGGCATGCCGCGCTTTCCTTTCGGGTAGTGCTTAGAGAGTGCGTTGAGCATCACTTCCGAGCCTTTGTTATTAAAGCCCATGCGATTGATCAGCGCTTTTTGCTCAGGATAACGGAAAAGGCGTGGGCGTGGGTTGCCCGGTTGCCCCTCAGGCGTCACAGTACCGACCTCTGCGTGACCAAACCCGAGCGCCTCGATCGCGCGGGGAAACTCGCCGTCTTTATCCATACCCGCGGCTAGGCCGATTCGATTCGGGAACTCCAGACCGAAGAGCTTTACCGGCTTATCTTCGCGAACGAGGTTATAACGACGCACCAAGCTGCACAATGTGGGCAAAGCGCTCATTGTCATTAATGCGGTGCGACCGCGGTCGTGTGCTTGTTCCGGCTCCATTTTGAAGAGAACTGGACGCACTATATTTTCGTAAATAAATCCCATAACGATCTGTCTTAAGCAGAATTTGGGAACCTAACAGCGAGTTTGCGCAAAACAATGAAAAAGACGCATGAGAAAATTTTCTGACAAAGCACTTTACAAAGGGGAATGCGGGGCTTTAACCCCTTGTGTGGATCGCAATTAAATCTCACAAGAGCGGCCACTTTTGAATTACGCACAGCGTCACCCTATTATATGTCGAAACCTACTACTAAACTCACTTGGTGCAAAGCCCGCCTGGGCGAAGATATGAACTGGTGGATCCACGAGATCAGCGATCCTGTACACTGGGACGTCGATGGCCTCGGGATTATCGATCCACGCCAGTTTCAGCACATTATAGATTTGCTGGAGCCACTCAGTGATTACGGTCTGCAGAACGAGTTGGTGGACGACGCATTCTACTCCTTCGGCATCGATAATGTGGAGAAGGATAAGACAGTGCTCCTCAAGCGCGTCCAGGATAGTATCCTAGAAAGCGAAGATCCGCTGTTCGCTCTGCCCGATGTGCTCGACGAAGAAAAGGGACCCTATGCGGATCTTCTGGACCACATCACCAAGCTGCGCGTGAAGATGCTCAACGATTTGATTGATTTCTCGCAGAACCTGACAGTTGAAGAACTCGAAGAAGAAATCCGCGAAGCACAGAATGCCGACTTCATGGAAGGCCGCGCCTCGCACTTTTTCACGGAAATGACCGCGATCCTCGAATACGTACCTGAGGGCTTCGAACTCGACGACGATGAAGATGCCAAGCCCAAGTCGGAAGACGAGGAGCTCGAAAAAGATCTCGCCGATGTCGGAGCTGACACGGAAGTCGACGAGAAGATCGAGGAAGACGACACCATGAAGTGGGACGAGGAAGAAGAGGAAGAGGAGGAATACGAAGAAACCACCGCTCCTCCCGAAGAAACCGAAGAGGAGAAGAAGTAAGTCGCTTCTACATTTTCCAACAAAAGCCCCGTCCAAAGTTAGACGGGGCTTTTTCATAGATGCGTAGTAGCCCGAAGCTTTAGCAAGGGTTGGTATCAGAAACGCTCCACGACCTGCGTGGAGTGCTTGCTGCCTTCGACAGGCTCAGGCCAGGAAAGCAGCGCACTACGGCCAAAACCACCTCCTCACTCACTTTCCCGTTGCCAGCACTCACAGGGCGACTTAGGCACTCAGACAGAAAGACTATGTTAGAAAATTTAACAGATAAACTAGGCAGCGCGCTCCGCAATTTGCGGGGCGTCGGTAAGCTGAGCGAAGAAAATATGGCCGAAGCACTGAAAGAAGTGCGTCAGGCACTTCTCTCAGCTGATGTGCACTTTAAGGTCGCTCGCGAGTTCGTGGCTGAGGTCAAGGCGCAGTGCGTCGGTCAGGAAGTCCTCAAGTCCGTCACGCCGGGACAACAGGTGATCAAGATCATCCACGACGAGCTAGTGAAACTGCTCGGCGAAGGTGCCACCGAGCTCGAAGACAAAAAGCCACTCCGAATCATGATGGTCGGTCTGCACGGCTCGGGTAAGACGACCAGTAGCGGCAAGCTGGCTCGCTACCTTGCGAAGAAGCGCGACTACCGCCCGGCCCTCGTGGCCTGTGATGTCTATCGCCCCGCTGCGATCGACCAACTCGAGATGTTGGCCAAGAATGAAGGCTGCACTTTCTACGGCGACCGCGAGGAGAAGGACGTGGTCAAGATCGGCAAGCGCGGCCTCGACGCGGCCAAAGACGCCGACGCTAACCTGATCATCTTCGATACCGCAGGTCGCTTGCAAATCGACGAAGATTTGATCGAAGAGATCAAACAACTTAAAGACGCCGTCCAGCCCGACGAGATCCTTCTCGTTGCCGACTCTGCGCTCGGTCAGGAAGCGGTCAATGTGGCCAAGCACTTCCACGAAGCGGTCAACTGCACGGGGATCATTTTAACGAAGCTCGATGGTGATGCCCGCGGGGGTGCCGCCCTCTCAATGAAGTCGATCTCGGATGTGCCCATCAAGTTCATGGGTACGGGCGAAAAGTCGGACGAATTTGACGTTTTCCACCCGGATCGCATGGCCTCCCGCATCCTCGGGATGGGCGATGTAGTCTCACTGGTTGAAAAAGCACAAGAGACCATCGACCAGGACGAGGCCGAACGCATGGCCGAAAAGATGCGTAAGGCGGACTTCAACCTCGAAGACTTCCTCCAGCAAATGCAGCAGGTCAAGAAGATGGGCTCGCTCGGCTCACTGGTCGGCATGATGCCCGGCATGAGCGGCGTCGAAGTCGGCGACGAAGAGGAAAAGAAGATGGCACGCACCGAAGCCATTATCCTCTCCATGACCGTGCAAGAGCGCCGCCAACCACGCCTGCTTCGCGGCAGCCGACTGAAGCGGATCGCGAACGGCTCCGGCGTGCAGGTGCGCGACGTCAACGCACTGCTCAAGCAATTTACCCAGATGCAAAAAATGATGAAAATGATGCGCGGGGGCAAGGGCCGTAAGATGATGAAGGCGATGAAAGCGCAGATGGGCGACGCCCCCGGAGGCTTGCCAACGAATTTACCGGGGATGTGAGCAAGAACTTGGATGCAGCTTCAGCTAGTCGTTTTTTCGGTTGTGTAGCGGTCTTGCGCTAGCAAGTTCGACGGGCAAGCGGTGGATTCCTCCTACATCGACACGACTAGCGTCGCGCCGCTACAAATCTAGAAAAAACATATTTGATGCCTGCTGAAGTTCGGGCAGACTTAACATAAATGGATAACCAAGTCGTTCCAGTCCTCATTAAAGGCGTCATGCCGACTTCAAGCGGTTGCGCCGTTTTTCTTGGCACTGATGAGAAAACCTTCGTCATCTATGTCGATCAAGGCATCGGCGAAGCGATTCAGCGTGCGGTGGACGGCGAGCAAGCACAACGCCCTTTGACGCACGACCTCATGCTCACCTTGCTCGACGGCCTTGGCGCCGAAGTGGAGCGCGTTGTCATCAATCATGTGGATCAAGGCACTTTCTTTGCTCGGCTCATCGTATCGATGGAAAACGAGCTGGGGCATAAAATCATCGAACTCGATGCCCGACCCAGCGACTCCATGGTCATGGCTTTGGCTTCAGAGAAGCCGATCTATGTCGCTCAAGCTGTGATCGACGAGGTCGATGACATGACGGAGATTTTGGCGAAAATTCTCGAGCAAGGATCCTAAGCCTCATGACACCTTTACCGGAACCGCTGATTCCCGGCCAGCCGTGGACAGCGCTGGCGCCGATGCAGGACGTGACCACCCTGCCCTTTATGCGCTTGTTGGGTAAATATGGTGCGCCCGATCTGCTCTTTACGGAATACTTCAGAGTCCATGGCCACTCGACGTTGGAACAGCACATTGTCGACTCGATCTGCCATCACGATACGGGTCGACCCGTCTTTGCACAACTGATCGGCGAGAGTCTGCCTG
>PPCM01000248.1_pt1 | contig 65690 bp, 51 predicted proteins | sample 1555541 | NCBI WGS metagenome assembly PPCM01 (sample SAMN05284479, study PRJNA326546) | Marine sediment metagenome, whole genome shotgun sequencing project. | isolation source: marine sediment | place: Germany: Wadden Sea | collected 2012-09-05 | reverse complement strand
AGTACGATTACGAGTTCAAGCATATGACAACCGTGGGCGAGCCCATCGAGCCCTCCGTATGGAAATGGTACCAGGCCGTTGTGGGCAAGGGCAAGGCGGTGGTCGTGGACACCTGGTGGCAGACCGAGACCGGCGGTTTCCTCTGCAGCACCATCCCCGGCATCTCCCCCATGAAACCCGGCAGCGCGGGACCGGCCCTTCCGGGCATCCACCCCATCATCTACGACGAGGAAGGAAACGTGCTCGAGGCGGGCGCCGGAAAGGCAGGCAATATCTGCATCCAGAACCCCTGGCCCGGCGCGTTCCAGACCGTCTGGGGCGACCGGGACCGCTATGTGTCCACCTATTATGAGAGGTACTGCAAGGATCCCAACAGCAAGGACTGGCGCGACTGGCCCTACCTCACCGGGGACGCGGCCATGCAGGCCGAGGACGGCTATTACCGCATCCTGGGCCGTATCGACGATGTTATCAACGTCTCCGGCCACAGACTGGGCACCAAGGAGCTGGAATCCGCCTCCATGATCGTGGAGGAGGTGGCCGAGGCGGCGGTTGTGCCCGTATCCGACGACATCAAGGGCGTGGTACCCGATCTCTATATCGCCCTGAAGCCGGGCAACGAAGCCACGGAGGCGATGGCAAAAAGGATCTCCGACAGCCTCTGCGAATCCATCGGCAAGATCGCCAAGCCAAGGAAGGTCTGGATCGTGCCCGATATGCCCAAGACCCGTTCGGGCAAGATCATGAGAAGGGTGCTGGGCTCCATCTCCAACTACAAGGATGTGGGCAACGTCATGACCCTTGCCAACCCCGAGGTCGTGGAAACGATCCGCGAGATGGTTCAGGACAAGTAGTTTCCCCCTCGCGCCCCTTCCCGTAACGACCTGCGGGAGGGGCGCCCGGCCTATCCGCTCCACTCCCGGCGGATTCTCCAGGTCGTTTTCCTCCTTAAGGGGCGTGCCGTTCGGCGCGCCCCTTTTTCCGTTTGTCCCGCAACCGGATCGTGTTTTCGAAAGCACTCCCATGACAGGAGAACGGGTCCCAACACGCCGGTCTCCCTCCAATCCAGCCTGCGGCCAATCACACTCATTTCATATTCCTGGAGAAGAAGCGCCAAAGACATACAAACGTCAACACGGCACCAAGAGAAAAATGCCATAAAAAAAACAACTCAATTTTATCCTCCATCCCCAGCAGGACCAGGAATGCCGCAAGAGCAACGGCCGTTGCAACCACGGTCCGGCAACGGCAATTTGCAAGTTTCTCCACATATATTTGCCCCTGTTAAACTCCTCTAAACTTTTCACAACCGTTGTCCAAGGCATCATCGATCTTCCCCATGAAGATCACAACTCCGAAACCGAGCCCCTGATTTTATGGGGAACTTTATCCGGAAAGAGGGGTATCCACAATCACCGATTCATTTTTTTTAAGGGTGAACCAACAAAGGTCTTGACAACAACTATTCCAATATTAGAATATAGATTCTAAAAATGATTCAAACGGAGTTTATATCGACATGGCCGAACCGACACGCAGGGAACGAGAGCAGAAGCGCAAGAAAAAGGAGATCCTTTCGGCGTCCCTTTCCATCTTCGCCGAAAAGGGCTACCACGGCACCACCATGGCCGAGATCAGCCAGGTATCGGAATACCCCCTGGGGACCATCTACAAGTTTTTTCCCGGAAAAGAGGATATTTACCAGCATCTGGTGGTGGGTAAGGGGATCGAGCTGGGGGAGAAGCTGATCCGGATCTTCGAGGACAAGAGCCTCACCCCCCTTGCGCGGCTGAGGGAGAGCCTCCTTGGAAACGTGGATTTCTTCGTTGCCAACAGGGAGTTCATCAGGATCTATATCTCCGGCAAGAGCAGCGTGGACGCCCCCCTTCTGACCAACTTCCACAAGAGCGTCAACAAGCTCCACGACCAGATGATCGAGCTCTACTGCACCCTCCTCGAAGAGGGGATCGGGGCCGGAGAGTTCAAGGATTTCGCCCCCAAGGAGATGGCGATGATCTTCAGCGGGATCGTCAACTCCTGTATCTGGGTGTGGCTCGTTGAAAAGGAGGACGACGACGCCCTTGCAACGCGGCTGGAGCGAGCGTTTTCCATGTTCACCCGGGGGGTATGCACTTCCTGATGCGAAGTTGAAGGGACCGGCATTTTCGAGGGCCGCCGGCAAGGGCGCCCGAGCTTTAAAAAACCAAAAGCCCCGCGGCTTGTCCGCGACCATCGACCGATACAGTTTACAGGGTTCACAACCATTAAGGAGACCAACACCATGGCACAGGCAATTTCCGATCGCAGGGACATCGACTTTGTTTTACACGAAATGCTCTTTGTTTCCGAGCTTTCCCAGCATGACCGCTACGCCGATTTCAACCGGAAAACCATCGACATGATCGTTTCCGAGGCAAGGAATCTCGCGGTCAAGGAGGTGCTCCCCACCCAGAAGATCGGCGACGAGGAGGGGTGTAAACTGGAAAACGGCGAGGTGATCATCCCCGAAGCGTTCAGGCGCCCCTACGAGCTCTTCTGCGAGGGGGAGTGGATTGCCATGTGCGACGATCCCGAGTACGGCGGCCAGGGCCTTCCCAAGTCCGTTTCCCTTGCCTGCCACGAGTACTTCACCGGCGCCAACTGCGCCTTCATGATGTACCCGGGCCTCACCCACGGCGCCGGAAAGATGATCGAGGAGTTCGGCACCCAGGAGCAGAAGGACCTCTTCCTTAAGAACATGTACACCGGCAAATGGGCCGGCACCATGCTCCTCACCGAGCCCGAGGCAGGCTCCGACGTGGGCGCCCTCACCACCACCGCGAAAAAGAACGACGACGGCACATGGACCATCACCGGCAACAAGATCTTTATCTCCGGCGGCGACCAAAACCTCACCGAGAACATCATCCACCCCGTCCTGGCCCGCATCGAGGGCGCTCCGGCCGGCACCAAGGGGATCTCCCTGTTCCTGGTCCCGAAAGTCTGGGTCAACGAGGACGGCTCCCTGGGCGAGTCCAACGACGTGATCTGCACCGGCCTCGAGGAGAAGATGGGCATCCACGGAAACTCCACCGCCTCCCTTAGCCTTGGTTCCAAGGGCGGATGCCGGGGTTTTCTCCTGGGAGAAGAGAACAAGGGCATGAAGTACATGTTCCTGATGATGAACGAGGCGCGCCTGGGCGTGGGCATGCAGGGCTTCGGCTTTGCCACCACCTCCTACATCAACGCCGTGAACTACGCCAAGACCCGCGTCCAGGGCAAGCACCTCCTCAAGGCCTTCGAGCCCGACGCACCCGGGGTACCCATTATCCAGCACCCCGACGTGAAGCGTCAGCTCCTCCTTATGAAATCCTACGTTGACGGCATGAGAAGCCTCTTCTACTACGTGGGTCTCTGCATGGACAAGGTGGACCTTCTCACCGACGAGGAGAAAAAGGACCGTTACAGGGGCGTGGTCGAGCTCCTTATCCCCATCGTCAAGGCCTACTGCACGGACCGCTCCTTCGAGGTCTGCTCCCACGGCATCCAGATCTACGGCGGCTACGGCTACATCAGGGAATACCCCCAGGAGCAGCTCCTCCGCGACTGCAAGATCACCAGCATCTACGAGGGCACCAACGGCATCCAGGGCATGGACCTCCTGGGCAGAAAGCTCGGCATGAAGAAGGGCAAGTACTTCATGGATCTCCTCAACGAGATGAACAAGACCATCGCCATGAGCCGCGAGGCCGAGGGCCTTGACGAGATGGCCGACAAGGTCCAGGCCGTGATCAATAAACTGGGCGAGGTGGCCTTCCACCTGGGCTCCACCGCCATGAGCGAGAAGGTCCTGGACGCCTTTGCCTCCGCGACTCCCTTCCTGGAGGCCGCGGGCGACACCATCATGGCCTGCATGCATATCTGGCGCGCATCCGCCGCCCAGAAGGCCCTCTCCTCCGGAAAGGCCAAGAAAAAGGACATCCCCTTCTACCAGGGCCAGGTGAAGACCGCCCAGTTCTTTATCGAGTCCATCCTGCCCGTGACCATGGGCAAGATGGAGTCCCTGGGCAAGCTCACCGACTCCATCATGGCCATGCCCGAGGATGCCTTTATCGGATAAGTATTTTTCGGAACCTTTCCCGGATAGCCGTGATTCGGGAAAGGCCGCCCGAGCTCGATGCGCCGCGGGCCCGTTTCGGCTCGCGGCCGCCCGGGACCGCCAAAGCCATTACAGGGATCATCCTGTTCAGGAGCGTGCCGCCCTCTTCCCCACGCGGGGCACGCTCCTCTCGTTTTTCCCGTCCCTATCCCGTTCGCTCCCCCTTGAAAACAGAAACGTGATCCAGCCACCCGAACTATCCCCCCCCCCGGAACACTATCCCTCATCTGATTGATTTCACACAAACAAGCACATATCCACGTCGCCGACCATCTCCTGTTCATACCGCCCGGGGAAGACGGAAACGCAATCCCTGTTCCCGGCCCCATCCTGTCCGCGCCGCCTCCAACAAATCTATTTCACAAGCAAAATACTCCCGTCCCCCCAGTTATCTCCTGTTCATACCGCCCGGGGAAGATGGAAACGCAATCCCTGTTCCCGGCATCCCTCCTGTACACGCAGATCGGGAAATGCCCTGTCCATCACTCCGGTCAGGGCAGGGCAACGACATTTGGATTTCAAACGCCATGAAGTCGGCATGAATTGATGATCGTTAACCACCGCGATTGGAGGAGCAGCCTTCGGGCATGCGGCGGTTACATGCGCCCGGATCGCCGATCCGGGTTTTTCAGCTTGACAGTAAAAATCACGTTTCTGTATAGTAACCAAATATTTCGTCACTTTTCGCTGTTTCACCGTTTCAACGCCCGCGTCCCCTTGTCGCGGCCGAAAACCCCGTACGGTTTCAACCGCTTTTCATGTCGGGCGAACCGTCCAATGTCGCGGGAACAGGGGCGGACAGGATTTGTTTCCAATTTCCCGGAGCATCAAGGCATTAAAAAAGACTCGATAGTTTCCACCGGAAAACAATGACCGTTCACCGACATAGCTTCATCCTTCAACACGCTCCATGGGTTTCACCCATTCATGGGAAGCCGGTGCTCACCGGAACCCCTTGAAAAAACAAGTTCACCCGTTTTATCCCCCACGGGGGTCCAAGCAACGGCCTTCGGACTTGAACTTTTCCGCCGAGTTCGCAACTTTCCGATAGTTCCGGAAAGTTTACCGGCATATGCCGGTTTTCCCCTTGTCGGAAAAGCGCAATCCCGCCGAAACGGCAATTCCGCTCCCTGTTTATCTCGGAGAAGGGATGCCCCGAGCGGCAGGCGGGAAACCTTCGACAGTGCATCCCGCGCACCCCGGGGTTCCATGAAGGCATTGCCAACCGATGTCAGACGACAGGAATGAAGGAGGCAGATCAAATGGACAAGACAAAATCTGCGATAGCCGAAGAGGTCGCATCGAACTTCGATGGGAGCCTTGAAAAGATAGACGAAATCAGAACCGCTCTCAAGGGGCTCATCCCCTTTTGCGAGAGCCTGGAAGAGATCTACTACATGGAAGTTGCCGTGGCGTACATGGAGAACCTGGGCAACATATGCGAATATGAAAAGCTGCTCTTCCCGGGAACCCTGCAGGAAAACGACCCGGCCAAAAGAAAGCGCCGGCGGGATCGGGATCTTGCCCGGATTTCGTCACGGGCCCTGGATATCGACGAGATCTACACCCGCATCATGACCGTGTACAGGGGGGAGATGAACATGGGGCTCAGGTCCCTGATAGAGGATGCCCTGGAGATCATCAGGTCCATTGGAAAATCCTTTGAACATTGCGAGGAGAAGCTCAGGGCCGTGGCCTGACCCTTCGGATTCACCCGAAAGTGACGAACACCCGCGTCGGAAAAGAGCCCCGGCCTCCGAAGCGTGCATACACGTCCCGGAGACACCGAAATCAAAAAAGCTCCAAAATCAAAGCCCGACATTTCGCCGGGCGCAAATCCAAAACTTCAACGGCCTTCCCCGGGAAGGCCGTTTTTTTCCTCCGCCAGCTCCCGGCACCGCCTGAAAAAGAGGGGCAGGTCTCCCTTGCACGCAGCAAGGATCCCATGAAACATGGGAACCAGCTCATAATAGGTGGAAACGGTGTTGAGCCGCGCGTTGTTCACGGGGATTCGAAACCATCCGTCGTAACCCGCATAACCGTTCCACGCCGCCTTCAGGGCCTTGTACCCCTCTTCCAGCTCCCGGAAAATCCCCTTTTTCTCCTCCCGCATCCGCTCCGGGGAGAGGGGGCCGGCGTAGAGCGCCTCCAGTTTTTCACGGGCTTCCAGCAGCAGCGCCACGAACGCCCGGCGACGATCGTAATCCGCCTTGAACTCCGGGTAATCGCCGCTTTTCCCCGCCGCGGCCATCCAGCGCCGCACCCCCTCCTGTTCCACTGCCACGGCAAAACTCTCGTTGAACATGGTGTTGCCCTTGACGTAAAGCAGCTGGTGGGCCAGTTCGTGAAAGATCAGGGAGGCCAGCTCGGCCTCGGGATAGGAGATAAAGGTGCTGAGCACGGGATCGTCGAACCAGCCCAGGGTGGAGTACGCGCTCACACCGCCCACATGGACATCGTACCCTTCGGCCTTGAGGCGGCGGCCGTGATCACGGGCGTCTTTCTCGGAAAAATACCCCCGGTAGGTCATGCACCCCGCAACCGGATAGCACCAGCTCCTGGGGGTCAGTGAGAACTCCGGGGCCGCATGGAGGACCCAGACCGCATGGGGCCTGTTCAGCTCCACATAGGTTCGGTAACTCCCCTCGGCGGGAAGGTGGAGTTCCTTTTCCGCGAACTCCCTGACGGCAAGGATGAGGCGCAGCTTCTCCTTGAGTTCCGGGGAAGCATCCTTCCCGTTTATGATTCCCTCGATGGGTTTCCGCTTGACCAGGATGGAAATCTGGCCGAGGGCCGCCTGGCCGTAATAGCCCAGGGTTCCGCAACCGGAGAGGCATGCGGCAAGCATTAACAATAACGAAATTTTAATAATGGAAGCGTGGGTCATAATCTTAATCATGCCGGATCAATCCTCAAGATGGGAGAGCATCGCCCCGGACATTTCCCGCCAGGTGGCGGTCCCCACGGTGGCTTCGTCGATGATCAGGTGGCGCATCCTTGCCCGGAGTCCGCCTCCGGCGCCCCTTGATTTGCGTACAAGATGAAATCGCCACCGGGACAATCCCTTCTCCCGGACAATCCGCTTCAACCCTTTGTAGGAAACCAGCTCGTCATACCTGTCCATGAATATGAGGGTGGGGACATCAATCCCCGGCCCCATGTTCCGTTCCAGCCGCTTCATGCCGTCGAACAGAGAATTATAGGCCGCCATGGGGGTTCCCCTGTTCGCGCAGTAATTTCCGCATGAGGCGCTGGGCACCACGACGCCGGGAAAGGGGGAGAGGAGCCGGACCATGTGGTTGTATCCATGGAGGATGAATGCCGGGGCCAGGAGCACCATCTTCCGAAACTTCACCCCCGGAATGGAAGCCAGTAGGCTCGTCCCCAGGAGGCCGCCCAGGGAGTATCCCACAAAGAACAGGGGAACGCCGAGGTCGCGGCTTCGCTCGAGGCTCTTTCGATATGCCTGGCATGTCTCCTCCAGCCACAGGGGAAACGACACCCCTTTGAACTCGCTGAGTTGGCCCCGACCGGCGCCGTCGGCACGCCCCGGAACAGAGGCGTCTCCATGCCCGCTCAGGGAGAGATTTGCCGTTTCGATCCCCCCTTTGTTCAACACGCCGATGATCCCCTCCATCTTTCCGGGCCGGAGATTGAGCCCGTGAAGCACCAGCGCCACTCCCTTGACCGCGTCGGTTTTTGCCGGAAAAAAAGCAAGCCGATCATCCGGTATTCCCGTTACCCCGGCAGGCAACGCTTCCGCGGCAGGAACGCGAACCGAAATCTCGGCGGAGGATTCCGCCGGGGGAACAACATTTATATTTGTGAGAAATCCCATTCAATGCTCCTGCCGGCCGCGACAACGCGTTCAGAACGCGGTTCAGCGGATAGGGTTACGCCTGTCCGTCGCCGGCAATTGGCGGACAATCACGCCATGTTGATTTTATGAACCTGCCTTCAGGCCTAAAGCCAAATGGGTCAGCCTTGGGAGCATCCGCCCAAGGGTCGGGTCAAGCTTGTTGATGGTACCTTAAACCCGCGAAAAATAAAAGCCCCCACAACACCATGTGATCGCTTGTCGGGCGGATTTTGACCGAATGGAGTGGAAGGGGCATGGGGGGATTTAACCCCGGGGAAAGAGAACTCCGCGCCCCTCCCGAACAAACGGAAAAGGGCGCGGAGCTTAATGGAGCGGTATTAGAAAAGACTCCATGCCATGCGCGTGGCAAGGATAAAGAGAAGACAGGCAAAGATCTTCTTCAGCTTGGGAACCGGCAGGCTGTGGGCCAGCCTGGCCCCCAGGGGCGCCGTGCAGATGCTGGCCAGGACGATCCCGAAAAGGGCCGTCAGGTGGATAAACCCGATGCATTGCCCGGGCAGTTCCGCCACCGAAAGCCCGTTGAGCAGGTAGCCCGCGGCGCCCGCGACGGCAATGGGAAAACCGATGGCCGCCGAGGTCCCGATGGCCGTGTGCATGGCCGTGTTGCAGTAGACCAGAAAGGGCACCGACAGGGTGCCCCCGCCGATCCCCACCAGGCTGGAAAACACGCCGATGGTATTGCCCGCAAGGAACATCCCGGAGTTCCCCGGAACCTGCCTTGAGGGTTTGGGCTTGATCCCCATGAGCATCTGGACCGCCACGTAGTAGAGAAACACGGCGAAAAACCCCTTGAGAAAGGTGGTGGAGAGCTTAGCTGCGAGCCATGCCCCACCGAAGGTGCCGGTGACGATCCCCGGCGTAATTCTTTTCACCACCGGCCAGATCACCCCGCCCCGCTTGTGGTGGGCCCTGAGGCTCGACACGGAGGTGAAGATGATGCTGGCCAGGGAGGTGCCCAGGGCCAGGTGAAGAATATAGGCCTCGGGCAGTCCCTGGGAAGTAAACATGAACGTGAGCATGGGGACGATCACAAGGCCGCCCCCGATGCCCAGGAGCCCGGCGAGAACCCCGGCAAAGGCCCCGAGGGCCATGTAGAGAAGAAAAGAAGTTATCATCGCACCCTCGGTCCTTCGGTTTTAGAAGCTGCCGTTAAAGAGAATGGAGCGGGAAACGGAAGCCGCCGAAGCCGTTCCCGTGAGCACCATGGCCTGGGCCAGCTCCCCCCTGATGGTATCGATATAGGTCTCCACGCCTTCGGTGAGCCCGCCCACCGCAGCAACGGAGAAGGGCCTTCCGATCATCACCGCGTCCGCGCCAAGGGCCAGGAGCTTGAGAACGTCGCCGCCCGTGCGAACCCCGCCGTCGGCAAGGATGGTGATCTTTCCCTTCACCGCATCGGCGATGGGGGCCAGCACCTCGGCCGCTCCGGGAGCATAGTCCAGCACCCTTCCCCCGTGGTTGGAAACCACGATTCCGTCGGCTCCGGCCTCCACGGCGGCAAGGGCCTCGTCAACGGTCATCACGCCCTTTACGATAAACTTCATGGAGGTGCTCTTGATGATGTCGGAGAGCTGCTCGCGGGTCTTGGGAGACACGGGACGGCCCATCTTCCTGAGGGTGATCAGCCCCGCCGCGTCGATGTCCATGCCAACGATCTTCGCCCCGCTCTTTTCCGCCTTTTCCAGCTTTTCAAAGAGCTCCTTGTCTTCCCAGGGCTTGATAAAGGGAATCCCCTTGCCCCCGGCGTTCTTGATTGCCTCGAAACCGGAGAGGTGGATGAAATCGGGCACCCCGTCCCCGGTGCAGCCGAGGGTCCCCTTGTTCACGCAGCCGCCTACGATCGCGCCGATATACTCCTCCTCGGTGACCTTTCCCCCCATGTTGAAGGAGACGCCGCCGATGGGCGCCGCGAGAACGGGAAGGGAGAGCTCCTGCCCCAGGATGGAAACCGACGTATCCGGCTCCACGACACCGTGGACCAGGCGCATGTTGAACTTCACGGCCGAGAGGGCCGCAAGGTTTGCATGGAACGACGATGCGGTTCCAAGACCGCCCATGCCCGGGACCTCGCCCACGCACGCTTTTCCGTTACACTGACGGCACACCTTGCAGAATCCCGCCATCTTCTCCCTTGCCGCGTCACGAATCTCTTTCATTACTCTCTCCTTGAAACAAAAATATTTTTCCCATGGGCTCCCCTGCCCGGGGAGGATTTCCTCCCCGGCGGGAAAGCGCCGCTGTCCATATTCCGGATATTACTTCACGCCCGTCTCTTCCGGTGTCCCGGAAGGGAAGTTCAGGCTCTTCTCCACATTCAGAAGGTGGTCGCGCATCTTCTCCTCCGCTTCTCCCTTTTGTCCCCGCCTGACGGCGGAAAGGATCTCCCTGTGGGCCGCCACGGACCGCTCGCCCCGGGCCCTGCTCTGTAGGCCCTCGGAGCGGCTCTCCCCCAGGATCTCGCGGACATTGCCGAACACGCCGGCAAGGACCGAGTTCCCCGAGGCTTCGGCCACGGCAAGGTGGAACCGATCATCCAGCTCCGCCTGGCGCTTCCCCTCTCCGAGGGCCGCCTCCTGGAGAAGGAGGATCTCCTCGAGACGCCGGATCCCCTCCCCGGTGATCCGCTCCGCCGCAAGGGCCGCGATCCGGGGTTCCAGGAGCCTTCTCAGCTCCAGGACCTCGCCGAGGCGGTTCCTGCCGGCTTCAAGGGCACCCGCCATGGCGGAGACGATTTCGTCCCCCCCCTTCTCGGCAACGTAGGTTCCGGCGCCGGTCCTGCTCTCCACGACCCCCTTCTCCTCCAGGGTCTTGATGGCCTCCCGCACCGTGTTCCGTGAAACCTGGAACAGCTCGGCCAGCTTTCGCTCCGGCGGCAGCCGGTCCCCCGCCTTGAGTTCCCCGCCGCGGATCAACTCGTTCAGGCGGTCCACGATCTGTTCGTATATTTTTTTCCGTCTCCCGGACGCTGCTCTGCTTGCCATTCCCTCCCCTTGCTTCAAAATTGGCCCAACCAATATCTTGCCTTCAGCGCTCCTGTCAAGAAAATTCACGCGCCCCTGGAAAAAAGCCCCTTTGAAAACACGCACCTCCTTGAAGCCGCCGTCCCCATCTCTCCCTGGTCGCGATTTTCCCAACGCCGTTAAACAGTCCAATCAACCCGCACCTTACGCCCCTCCCTGCATGGAGAATACGGGAATCCGCCACCCGGTGGGGGAATTGCTCACCGGCGGCCAACGGACCGGTGTCCCCCTGGAAACGCCCCGCGCTCCGATTCCCGCTGACGTTCGCCCGTCGCTATCCCAAACGCGACACCTGAAGCAAGCGAAAAGAAGGTCCCCGGAGGAACATTCGTTTCCCGCGACCCATCGCAACGATATCGGCGGGAATGACCTGGGGACGCGGGGAGAATCTCTGCGGGAATACCGTGGATTTGAATTTTAAGTGATGTGGAAAAAGGCGTGCCCGGTGATTTACTGCTAACAATTACCAGGGGGCAGATGGCGAAAATTCACCTTTGGAGGGTTCGGATAAAACCACCTCGAAATTCCGTTGGGTACCGGATCCCCCAAAACATTTAGAGGAAACCGGAAATTTGTTGTGTCAACACCGGGCCCCGAACGTTGGTTAAATAGTGGAGACGGCGAAGAACGACCGCGCGGCTTACGATCTCCACAACCTTTGGGAGACTTGGTCCCGGTGGGAAAACCGACTTCCCGCTTCAGGAAAGGCGTTCGCCGATCAACCGACTTCACCGGATCGGGAGAGAGATGGATATGAACTCATGAAGGTATCAAAAGACAATACTTTTCCGGACACGGCATCGGCTGCGCGCTGAAACCGCATTTTACGTGAACGTCATGATTGATAAACCGGTAAAAAGTACAGGATCGAATGCCGGCCACATGATGGCGGTCACTGCCGAACCAACAATTCAACCACTTGCGGTAGCAATTTTCAATGGCCGATTTTTTAAAATGCATCAAGATTCGGACACGGACGCACCGCCGGGTGAAATTAACCGCCCTTCGAGCGGAGCTGCGGGCGTCGCCTTCCCTGAAGCGGCCGCGCCGGTCACCGTCAGGGCCCCATGGGGCTTCACCGGTGAAAAGGGGTATGCCGGGTTCGTTCCCAGGTCGCCGGAGCCCTTCCCCCCTGCCGCGATTTGCCGTACGTGCGCCTCCTCGTCCAGGTAGCCGGAGAGCTCATCCCCCGGAAGGGGCCTGCAGAAAACATACCCCTGGATCTCGTCGGCCCCCTGTTTGCGCATGAACTCCACCTGCTCGGCGCTCTCCACCCCCTCGGCGACGACCTTGAGGTTCAGGCTCCTGCCCAGGGCGATGACCGCCTTTGCGATGGCCATATCGTTGGTATCGTGGGGAATATCCTTTACAAAGGACCTGTCGATCTTCAGTATGTCCACCGGGAACCGTTTCAGGTAGTTCAGGGAGGAGTATCCCGTTCCAAAATCGTCGATGGAGAGCTTGATGCCCATGCCCGAAAGTTTTTCCATGGTTTTACCGGCGGCATCCACATCCGCCATGAGGATGTTCTCGGTAATCTCGAGGTTGAGGTCACCCGGCGAAAGCCCGGTCTCCGTGAGGATCTCCCCCACCGTTTCGGCGAGGTTGTCCTCCTGAAACTGCCTTGCGGAAAGGTTGACGGCAATGCTCAGGCCGGCAAACCCCTTTTTCTGCCAGGCCCTGGTCTGGCGGCAGGCTTCCCTGAGCACCCATACCCCCATGGGGACGATGAGACCCGACTCCTCGGCAAGGGGAATAAACTCGTAGGGAGGGACCAGTTCGCCCTCCTTTCTCTGCCAGCGGATCAGGGCTTCGGTACCGGAAGTGCTGCCGGTGCGGATATCCACCTTGGGCTGGTAGTGAAGCCTGAACTCCTCCCTCTCCAATGCCTTGCCGAGGCTGCTCTCGAGCCCGATGCGGTTGAGGGCGCAGGTGTTCATGGAGGGGGAGTAGATACAGAAATCGTGCTTCCCCCCCTCCTTTGCCCTGTGCATGGCGATCTGGCCGTTCCTGAGAAGGGTGCCCACGTCGCCTCCGTCCCCGGGATAGAGGGTCAAACCGATGCTGGCCCTGGGGTAGAGTTCGTGACCGTCCAGGGTCACCACCTTCCCCAGGCGCTCGAGAATCCGCCGGATCACCCGGGTCGCGTCCGTCTGGGTGTTCTTCAGGTCGGTGAGGAGAAAGAGAAACTCGTCCCCTCCGCCCCTGGACACCGTGTCCTCGTCGCGGATGCAGGTCTTGAACCGGGAGGCCATCTCGATGAGAAAGCGATCTCCCACATGCCTTCCAAGACTGTCGTTCACCTTCTTGAAATCATCCAGGTCCAGGGAGGCCACGCAGAGCCCCACGCTGTTCCGCTCCGCATGGATCAACTGGATGTCCAGGCGGTTGACGAAGAGTTCTCGGTTGGGAAGCCCGGTGAGCTTGTCGTGAAACGCCTCGTAGGTCAGCTGCCGCTGGGCCGTCTTGAGGCGGGTGATATCGCGCATGTAAACGGTGTACATGGGGGGCTCATGCCCCTCGACCCTTCTCACGGTCAACTCGGCCGGAAAGGAGGAGTCGTCCGCGTGCCTTCCCGTGACCTCGACCCTGACCACCGGGGTGAAATCCCCCCCCCCTTTCCCGCGAAGAGATCGAGGTCGGCATCTGCGGTCCTGGTGCATACGAGATCCTCCAGGTAAAGCCCCAGTGCCCTGCCGCGAGTATAGCCGAACATCGCCTCGGCCGCCGGGTTGAACTCGATGACCGCGCCGAAGCGGTCCAGGGCGATGATACACTCCGGGGCGGAGGCGAGGATCGCCCCCTTGTGGGACTCGCTCTCCCGGAGGGCCCTGCCGGTTCTCCTGCCCGTGGCGATCACCGCCCCGAGGACGAGGGAGGTGACGGACATCACGCAGGCATAAAACTGAAACCGGATCAGGCATGCCCCGTAGTTGTGACAGGCGAGAATCCCCCCGTCGCCGGTTCCGATGCTCCACACGGCCGACAGGACCACCACCGGCGGAAACAGGGCGGCCCCCATGAGCCCGAAGCGCATGGAAGCCCAGAAGAGCGGCGGAAAGGCAAGGTACATCCAGGGGTAGATATGCTCCACGTAGGTTCCCCGGAAGATCAGGGCCCCGAGAAGGATCGCGCCGGCGATGAAGAGCACCAGCTCCGCGATCCTGATACCCCGGGGACCAAGGTCAACGCCGCCCCCCGCGCAGACGAAAACAAGGGGCGACGACAGCAGAACCCCGACCGCACGTGCGGCCCATACTCCCTGCCAGAGCCCCATGAAGTCCGCGCCCCCGCCAAAATAACAGGATGCGCCCGTGAAGATCAGCGCGCCTGCGGCGGTTGCGACAAGCGCCCACAGGACCACAAACCCGAATACTCCCCTGAGGCTGTCCAGGTAAAACGCCCCCCCGAGGTAACGCAGGAGCAGGCGGGCGCCCAGGACCGCCTCCACCCCGTCGGAAACAGCGAACAGCGCTCCCAAAAGGAGTTTTTCCCCCACGAACAGCCGGCAGAGCAGGTTCAGAAGAAGAAAAAGGGGCACCGCCACCCCCCAGCTTTCCCGTTTCGCGATCAACAGTAAGGAGAGAAAAATACCCGAGGGAAACCAGAACGGCGCCACGTCCCCCGTCCCGCCGAGAAAAAGGCTTGCCCCGATGGACACGATGTAAAGCACGGAGAAGATGCCCAGCCTGAACAGGCCGGCAATGAATTCCCGATCGGGATCGGAATTACCGTTTTTTGTCAAAGGAGCTGAAATGGAGGTATCGTTTCCCATGGCTCATATTTTCCGGATATCTATTTTTTGTGTGAAGCGCGGGAAATTTGAAACAGCCGACCGGAATCGCCGGGCCCGCGGATGATTTTTGCCGCCGGGATACGCTATGTGCCCCCCTCGGACCTTCCGGACGCGCGGGACAATTTCACAATCTCTTGTTTCGATGGAATCTGTTGATAGATGGGTTCCCGGGAACTTCTGGATAACGGCAATTCTGATTCCTGGATCATTTAGATATACCAAGAATCCCCCCATTGTTCAAGTCCCCTGTCGCGGGACGCGGAATTTCACGCAAAAAAGGCGCTCCGTTTCCGGAGCGCCTTTTTTAGACCTGTTCGCCTCATTTCTATCAGGGAAAGAGATGCCGGTGGGCCGCGATGATCCCCACGCCGATGAGCATCGCAAGGAAGAGGTTGCCTGTTTTCCTTGTGCACACGGCGACGGAAAGGGCGGCAAAAGCGCCCCAGAGCCCCTCCGCGAGGATCCCCGGCACCACCAGCGCGAGAAGTATGGTTCCGGGGAGGGTGTCCAGAAACACCTTGAACCTGCCCGACTGGGGCAGCCTGCCCGCAAGGAGAAGCCCTCCCACCCTCAGGGCATAAGTCGTAAGGGCAGCGGCCCCGATCGCCATCCACACCCCCATGTCAAGATCAAACCCGCTCATGTTCTTCCTCCTTCTCCTTGTAAAAAATCGCCGGCAGAACCGCTCCCCCGAGCCCCGCGATAACGATATACCATTTTCCCGGCAGCCACCTCTCGGCAGCCACGGCCAGAATCGCCGCCACAGCCCAGGGCCATATATCCTCCTTTCCCTGCCAGAGGCTCACGGCAAGGGCCGTGAACACGGCAACAAAGGCAAAGTCCAGGGCATAGGCCGAAGGATCGCTGATCACGGCCCCCAGGCGATGACCGAGCAGGGTCCCCATGCACCACGCCGAAAGAACGCAGATCCCGCCCCCCAGGAGGAAGTGGGTCGTCGCCTTTCCCTTCCTGTGGGCCGCCATGGTCACCGCCCAGTTCTCATCGGCCACAAGGTGCATCATGACGCATTTATGCCCAAGGGATTTTCCCGCGAAGAGCGGGTTCAGCGAGGCCCCGATGAGGAGGTAGCGCAGGTTGATGGCCAGCACCGCCATGGCGATCTCCATGACGGGAAGGGGACGGGTCCACATATCCACCATGACAAACTGGGCGGAGCCTGCGAATATGGAGAGGTTCATAAAGAGGAGTTCCCACCAGCCGATCTGTTTTTGGACGGCCAGTATGCCGAGGACGCTCCCGTATGCCCCCACGCTGGCGGCAACGGGAAGGTTGGCCGCGAACCCGGCCCTTACGGATTGTATCATGTTGAATGCTCCTTCTTTCATTGATTTTCAATCATCTCTTTTTGGGGAAGGTAGCAGGCACGGGGAAAAACGTATTGAACGATATTGCTTTTTTCCCGGCAGGGCCTTGGGGCCCCCTGGAAGAGAAAACCCTACCGGGAACCATGAAAGCGGATCACCCGAGTTGCCTTCGGCACCGATAAACGAGGCCTGTTTGCCGCTGCGATGGGCCGGGAATGGCCGGTTTTCCAACAGGCCTGCCTGTCGCTTGATAATTCGGAGCCTGCATTTTCACGGCGAAAAAGTCTCCGTGGAGCATGTTTTTTAGGGGACCGCCTTCAATCATGGGATAAGGCAGACTGAATTTCGGCGGCAATCGGATAACTGCCTGCTTTTGGCTTGTCCGGGTTGGGTGATTTTAAATCACGGGAGTGACTACAAAGGTGGGGCGTCTCGACATTTCCCTCAAAACTGAAAATTATTTCGGATTCAAGCCCCCAGGTCTTTCTTGTAACATCCGGGTGTGATGCCGTGCACGGCCTTGAAGCAACGGGAGAAGTGACTCTGGTCGGAAAAGCCCGCCCGAAACGCGGCCTCGGAAAGGGAGCTGCCGTTTTCAATGGCACGCTTCGCGAAAAAGATACGGCACTGCATGAGGTAGGCGTGTGGCGTAAGCCCGGTAACGGCCTTGAAGCGGCGCAGGAAATGGTACCGGGAAAGCCCGGCCGCGGCGGCAATATCGTCCAGGGAGATCTCCTCGGAAACATTTTCCCGGATATAGTCGACGGCCCTTTTTACCGATTCCCTGTCCCTCGGCGCCCTGAGCGGGGTTCCCCTTGACTCGCCGTGCCGTATAAAGGTTTCGGCAACCACCTGCATCAAAACGGTTTCCGCCGCCATAAGCCGGTCCCCTCCCTGTTCCATGAGCAGATGCGCATGGAGCAGGGCGCCGGCAAGGTCCCCGTCAAAGGTCACGGGCGTCCTGAAATAGGAGAGGGAGGCTTTGTCGCCGTAGAGCGCCTGGAGGATATCCCGTAGCATTCGGTCCGGGATATAGGTGGCCCGGTAACGATATCCCCTGTCGTCAAAAGACTCACCGTCGTGGACTTCGCCGGGGTTCACCGTGATGAGGGAGTTTGCCGGCGCCACATGGCTTCCGCCTCCCAGGCTGAATCGCTGGACACCCTGCTCGATCACCCCCAGGGCATAATCCTCGTGGATATGCTTTTTAAAGGAAAATTTCTGGAACTCCGCCTTGAAAAGGGAGACCCCGTTCTCCGTTCCGGGCTTCCAGAGGCGGGCCCTGTCTTTTTCTATGCGCGCCCTGTCTTTTTCCATACGTTTCATGCGACCGCCGTTTCCCGTGAAGCACGGCCTCCCGGTTTTATGCCATAACAACCTGCCCGCTGGGAATCCTATACACGGGCAGGTAAAAAATCAAGCGGCGCAATTTCATTTCAGCCTCATGCCGTTCAATGCATTTCAATTATCCGAAGCCCGGCGGGATCGGGAGCGGATTTTCACGGGTTCGAGATTCCCCGGTTATCCTCGTATAAACGACAGCCCCCAATTGACCGCCGGATCTTTTTCACTTTGGATCGCGGCTGCCCGCACCATGGAGAAACCGGTTGCAATCAACCCGGAATTCCGCGATATTACAAAATAGGAAAGTTTATAGGCCCCAATGGGCCCCTTTCGGCAACCCCGCACAGGGAGGCGAATATTGGTATACAGCAGTCCGGGATACTGCCGCTGCGGGGAAGAGGTCTGGATCGAATATCTCTGGAACGGCAAGGCATGGGGAAACCGCTTCCATGATGCCGAGCACGGGGAGATAGATCACTGCCCTTCCTGCGGAACAAAGCTTGAAGAAGAGGAACTGGAGTCGATATGACCCGCCGGGATTCTTTTCTCCCCTGTCGATTCTCGCGCCAGGGTACAAAGGGCCCGTGTTTTCTCCGGCCGGGACGATACCGCTTGTCTTCTCCATCAACGAAGCGCCCGGGTCAAACAGGATACTCTCCCCCAGAAGCAACGGGTCGTTCCACGTGTCTGCCTCTTCCACGAGTTCAAAAGTCGTTCATCGCCAAGCCCCCTAAAAGTCGACTTCCCGGAAACCCAAACAACCCGATGAATGTCCAGCGGAGGAGAAGCGAGATTGAAAATCGGCGAACTAATGACAAAGTGGAATTATCGCCCCATACGCAACTGTCCGGGCCGTTTCGTACTCTGCCGGAATCAAACGGAAGGCATGGGCGACATCGATAATCTGGTCGCGACGCATCCCGACGGGAAATCGTACCGCACGCCCCGCACGCAGGATGCCGTGGTGGTGATCAAACTGGAAGACGGCGGACTGATCTCCTATTGCAAACCCGGCGGCAGGTATGTACACACCCTGAACACCCCCGAGGGCTTTCTTCGCAAACTCGAACAACTGGAAATTGCCCACAAGCCGCCGCAACCTTGAGACATCCCCACCGACGCGCCGCCACAACCACCCGGCTTACAAGTTGATCACGGCTCCCGTGAAAACAGGGGCCAGCCGATCCTTCATCACCCCTTTCATGATGCCGAACGCCTTCATCCCCGTGCAATGCCCCGTGAACACCCGGCCCACCTCCCGCGCCAGAAGGCTTTCCCCAAGGGCGCGTGCCTCCTCTTCCGCCGAGGCCCGTGTTGCGCCCGGTGCCTTTGTGTTCAGGTGGAAGCCGCCCACCACCCCCTTGATGGGTTCCCCGGGGAAACGGGTTTCAACGGTTTCCAGCATGTTCAAAATCCCGCAATGACCGCATCCCGTGAAAACCACCAGGCCGTCCGCCTCCCTTATCACGAGGATCAACTCATGGTCGAACCGGTCGGGAAAGAGTTTGTCGCCCCGCTTTTCAAGGAGGTAAACGTTGCCCCCCGGAATGGGATGCTCCCTTTGGATCCCCGTCAGGAGATATATATTTTCGGCGGGTTCGCTAAATCCCTTCACGATTTCAAGCCGGTGGGAATGATCACGAAAGACAGCCTTGTCGATTCCCACGTACTTTGACAATTTTTCCGACCTGGGCATTACCGGCGCCACCAGGCGGTTCACCACGGAGGGCAGCACTGCCCCCGCCGAGGCATAAAAAGCCCCGTCGGAACCTTCGCCCATATACACCTTTGCCGACGGGTTCACCTCGAAAAAGGGAAGCAATCCCCCGCCGTGATCGTAATGGGCATGGGAAAGGACCGCGAAATCGACTTGGGACATATCCTCGCCGAGCTTTCGGGCATTCTTGATAAATTTACCGGAAGCCCCCGTATCGAACAAAATCTTCCTGCCGCCGCTCTTAATCAGGAGCGAGAGCCCGAATTCGTCGTAAAAACGCCTGTCGTACCTGTGATTCTCAATCAATGTTACTATTTCCATTGCCTGCTCCGTCCGGGAAATGTCGTGAGTTCATGTATCGATATTTTCCCCCAACACATAACCGACCCTGCGAAAAAAAGAAATGCAATTGTCCGGATCACCCTGCGGGAAATCGAATTGTTCTTTCAATTCGTGGAGAGAATGCTATTCTGCGGCAACGGTATCTGCGGCAACGGTATCTGCGGCAACGGTATCTGCGGCAACACCGATAAAACCGAGGACCACGATATCGACTTGCGGATGCCGGTTCAATAAAACGTTTTACGGTGGTCCTTCGCTTACCGTCGGTCAAAAAGAACGCTCCCTTCATCGCCCGGGAACACGATATACTCCCCGGCCTGTGGCGGGAATTAATTGAGATGGGTTGTAATCATATTCGAACGGATGCCCACGGCCTTTCGGCTCGGAAAAAGGGTAACCCGAAAGGAACGACATGAAGTTGAACAGAAAAGTGCTCATCGGCTTTATCATCTGCCTTCTGATTTTCCCGGTGCTCTATTTCACCGCGGATAAAATTCCCGTTATCGGAACAGGCCCTTTATCTCCCGGTAAAGCTCCCGGAAAAAAGGTATCCCTCGACTGGAACGTAACGAGCCTTGACGGCGAAACCAAAAGCATGGGAAATGTGAGTGGCGGAGAAATCCTCTTCCTGAACTTCTGGGCCACATGGTGCCCTCCCTGCGTGGAAGAGATGCCGAGCATCGAAAAACTGTACAACAGATTCAAGGGCAGGATAACCTTCGCATGCATCTCGGACGACTCCATCGACAAGCTTCGGGCCTTCAGGGACGCAAACAGGCTTACGGTCCCCATTTACCATATCGAAAACCCACCGCCGGATGAGTTCGGTGTCAGGGGAATCCCAACCACTTTCATCATTTCGGCCAAGGGGGAGATATTGCAGCGGCATGTGGGCGGCGCCGACTGGGCGCAAAAAAGCGTGGTCGACTACCTTGATATGTTATTGGGCGAAACGGCCGAAATAGAATAATCTCTTTTTAGCGCGTCCGGAACGGTATTTAATGCCTAATGACCAAAGACATGGATAAGCAATCCGTTTAAACCACCAACAACAAGGAAAAAACGACGGTGTCACAGACCTTCCAATGGGCTGCATGGGAGCGGTTGAGGTTGTAATGTAAGCCCATTCCTCATCGAAGTATTGGCCGGGATATTTCTCGATGCATTTTTCTTGCACCACATAGAGATCTTGTTCTAACACCACCTTAATCCACCTTGGCCGACAACGCCTTTCTCAACTTTCTGTTACTCCAATGTACAGATTTTAACCTCACTGTTCTTCATTGGAGTTACTGTTGTCTTTTTTCCGCTTTTTCCTCTGGTATTCATAAAATAGCAGTTTTAGATTTCCGCAAGCAGTTAGCGATATCAATATTATGAAAAGTATCACGGACAATTCGATAGATTTAGTTGTGCTGTAGCATATGATTCCCGCAATCAAGTACACAAATACGTACTGCAAGGTCGCTTTTTTCACTATAATCTCTCATTCAAAACAATGTGTAGTATCAAAAGAGCAAAGTATTTTCATTTTTAATATGCTGTATGCTTTTGAAATTCCGTATAAATCATTTTCGCTGCTATCCTGTCAGCTGCTTCATCCAACTCTTCAAGGTACTCTTTATCCCAGGAAGGATGAATTCCAATTTTGTTCCCCCATTGTTTTGCATCAATATCACATGCACTGAATAATTCTGGCCCTTCCGCTTCATGAGGGTATAGTACATCTGAAAATACTAAGCCTGCTGCGGCAATAATGCGTGACAATCCGGTAGGCACTAATTTCCTATCATTAATATATTTCTCAGCAAGAGTGTACCCATATCCAACCCTATTACCTTCACTACCCCAATTATCGGGGTCCAAGCCAAACGGATCTATCAGGTTGATTGGATTATTGTATACGTACGCGTAAAGGTTAATTCCACCTTCAAGCCCGATCGGATCCGGCGTCAAGTACCTTCCAATGCCTGGATCATAGTACCGATTGAGGTTGTAATGCAACCCCGTTTCCTTATCGAAGTATTGGCCGGGATATAGCTCGATGCGTTTTTTCGAGCCCCATAGAGCTCTTTTCAATATCCCCTGAATCCAGTAAGGCCAATAACGACTCTTCGCTCCATCACTGTCTGGCTAAGAGCATTTAATCACAAAAGCAATAGATATTTGCGTTATTAAGCAAGGCCTCATCACAAATTCCAATGAATTTCTTTAGAAAATTGATGACTTCCTGATCTCGTATTTTTGAACACATATCTTTTAATTCGGTTTTGAGTTTTTCAACATCCTCAGCCTGAAAAACAGTGTCATGATAGTAATCGTTCAATTTACGGAAAATTGTATTCTGATCAAGGTGTTGTGCCTCGCGCATAAATATCAAGGCATGCACGTCTTCATGGAAGGATAAAGAAGGATACACTTTTTCTGCATCGCACCTATTACGCCCGATATGAATATCTAAAGACATTTTCTCCTCCAACATTTCAAGCTAAATTATGGGCAATTGATCTTGAACTTATCATAGTTAGGCAAATGAAGCATATCATCGGCAGACAGTTCTCCAGATATCAGATCAAAGGGATTCAATAGTGCACCAAGCAAACCATACAATGTTGATTTAAATGCATTACTCGGGAAAGCAGTAACAACATTTCCAAATTTATCAGTCACAACGCGCATAATGGTTTCTCCATTTGTACCAATCTTCCTCCCAAAATCTTTTTCGTATAGTAGCCTTCCATGCGCCTGATATGATTGTTTATCGAATCTTCTCACAGTTTTTCCAGCGTTTTTCTGAATTGCTGACGGATTTAAAAACTTACTTTTACCTGGAAATGCTTTTCTATTGACATGCCGTTTAACAATATGATTCCAAGCCTTTTGAGTGAACTTAACAATTAGCCCAGGCTTAAGTCCCTCAGGATCAGTCTCATTTATGGGGTTTAAGTCAGAATATGCATAAAGGTTGAGTCCTCCCTCAAGCCCAATCGGATCCGGCGTCAGGTACCTCCCGATGCCCGGATCATAGTACCGGTTGAGGTTGTAATGCAACCCCGTTTCCTTATCGAAGTATTGGCCGGGATATATCTCGATGCGTTTTTTCGAGCCCCATAGAGCTCTTTTCCGCGCCGGGGCAATTTTATATCAAAGAACTGTCGGAGCAGACTATCAGATAGCCCTATAAAATCAACACATAATACAACACAAACAAAGGCTCTTCGTGCCCATGTCACCATGCCGGTGCCTGCCGGAGCTTCACGGCGAGGCCAGTCAAGAAAACTCAGGAAATGATTATCGAGGTATGCCGGACATCTTCTCGGATGGATGGTATTTGGAGTGTATTCGTTTCAGATCGTTAATGGTGACGTGGGTATAAATTTGCGTGGATTCAAGCGACTCGTGACCGAGCAACTCCTGAAGATGGCGCACGGGGGCGCCGTTTCTGAGCATATGCGTCGCACAGGTGTGCCGCAAGGTATGGGGCGTCACGTTCTTTTCGATGCCGGCAAGGAGAGTGCAGCGCTTGACCACCGCCCATATGCCGTTGGCATCCATCCTTTTTCCCCATCGGTTCAGGATTAGAAAGCCGGGATCTTTCCCGTTCAGGAACGAGGGGCGTACCATCAATATATACTCACGCAGCATTTCGCGGACCCGACAACTCAAGGGCACCACGCGGTCCTTGTCCCCCTTGCCGTGAATATGGATGAAACCCGCCTGAAGGTCCAGGTCGGCCAATGTAATGTCGGCAACCTCGGCGCGCCTTACAGCGGTATCGTACAGCAACTCGAGGATCACGCGGTTTCGGTAGCCTCGGTTGGTACGCTTGTCCGCCGAATCGAAAAGCCGCTTGATCTCCTCGGTGCTCAAGATGACGGAAGGCAGCCGCCTGGGCTTCCTGGGGAGTTTTATGGTTTTGCCGGGGTCATTTACCAGATAATCCTTCTCCTTCAGGAAGCGGGTGAATCCCCTGACCACACCCAGCAGCTGCGCCCTTGATCTCGGCGCCGGCAAACTCCCCCTGGCAGTCGGCGTAAAGGCCAATTCCTGTTGGTATTCGCTCAGCAACTCACCTGTAAGCGCATCAATGTCTTCCAATTGCTGTGAATCGAGGAATTTGAGAAATCTTCCCAATCCTGATTTCGCCGACTTAGTCGTGTGGTCCGAGCGACCAAGGCTCTTCAGATACTTCAAATACTGTTCGACCAGTTTTCCAATCTTCATAGCTCTTTCCCCGGATGTGTTTGTTCGTGGACGGCCTTGACCTCCATGGGCGTCACTCTGGTATAGGATTGGGTCGTCTTCAGGTGACGGTGCCCCAACAGTTCCTGGATATGGCGGATATCCGCCCCGGCCTGGAGAAGGTGGGTGGCGCAGGTCCGGCGGAATGTGTGCGGCGAGACCGGTTTTTCCAACCCGGCCTCGAATCGATACTTTCGAAGGGCGGAGCGCAGGCTGCCCTCCGTCATGGGAGAACAGTTCTTCAGAAGAAAGAATCGGCTTTCTACGGGATTTTTTCGATCACAATCGCCTCGCACCTTTTCCAGATAATTCTTCAGGCAGTTACCGGCGGTTCCGCCGATGGGAACAACCCGCTGCCTTCCGCCCTTTCCGTTACGGACAAAGACAACACGCTCCTTCAGATCCACATCGCGGGTTTCGAGGCCGAGCAGTTCTCCCAGGCGGATACCGCTCGAATACAGAACCTCCATCACGGCACGATCCCGGATTCCGGTTCCCGTGGAAAGATCCGGCCCATCGAGCAGCTTTCCAACCTCATCCACCGTGAGTACCGGCCCGATTTTAAGTTTACGACGGCAGGTCTCGACCATTCCCTCGGTGGGATCCACAAGCAGCCTGTGGGAAGCCGACAAGTATTCGAACAGCCGTTTCACCGGCCTTAATTTCAGAGCCTTGCTTTCCATGGCGATGGACTCTTCCATGACGGCCGCCCGGTAATTTCCCATGACGCGGCGGGTCACCCCCTTCAGGTTTGCGATATCCTGCTCGCCGAGGTAACGCCGGAACAGATCCAGCCCCCTGCAATACCCCTCGACGGTGGACGGGGCATAGCCCACGGTTCTCAAGTATTTCTTGAACTCGGCTATGGTTTCGGTGAGCTTCATTGCCTCTCCCCCCCTCTTCCCTGTTCTCGGGGCCAACCACCTTGTACCGCTGTTTTTCCTTTAACCAAGGAACGATACGCCGAACACGCAGTCCTCGAAGTCCCCTCGTAGTCCGTATACCCCCTCGAAGTGTCCAGCGTCCCACTCGAAGGTCATGCCTGCTTATCCGGCTCCTTCAGAATCCCGTCAACCGGCGTGAGATTCAGAAGGCGTTCGCCGCCCCCCTCATCCCTGCCGCGATAGTTCAACGCATAGGCATACTCCCTCCCCTGGGAGCCGGTACGGGTGTAAAGATACTCCAACGATTCAAGCTGCCGGATGTGCGTGCGGATCTGCCAGTCGCTCCAACCGGTGAATTCCCGGATCATGCGGCGGGTAAAGAAGATCTCGTCCAGGGGGCATTCCCGCGCCTCGGCCGTCTCTCGGATCATTTCACGGATGCTTTCAAGCAACGTCCTGGAGGGCGGCGCCAGTTCGTCCAGGCTCTGGCCGAGGATCTCGCCGGCAAGGCGGTTTGCCTTTTCGATATCCTCCGGCATCACCTCGATATACCTCAACTCCCGCCCCTCCACCTCCACCGTCCGGATCTCCCGCTGGTACTGGTGAAGGAAGGCGATGGCGCGGATCAGTCCCAGGTATTTCTTGTGATCCCTTCGGGTTTTCAGGGAGCGGCTGGGATAGGAAAGGCGGGTTGTAAACGGATTCACCACGGCCAGTGCCTTCAGAAGCCGCTGGGCCGTGTGATGTTTTTTCACGATGTGTTCGGAACGTTTTTTCCTGACGAGCCCTTCCAGGGTCTCGGCCTCCCGTTGCTTCCGATGGATCGCCTCGGTCATCTTCGCCGATTCGTCGATGCTCAGGAAGAGGAAACGGGAGGCGGTCTCCCCGTCGAGTTCGGCGGCCGTGGTGGTTATCATCACGGCAACGGGCCCCCTGACCGTGTACTCCTCGGTCTTCATCTTGCCGGTGCCCGGGTCTTTTCCCGTGGCCGCGACGGTGATCCGTTTCGCCGACTGGATGTTGCGGATGGAATAGGCCGCTCCGCCCATGCCCGGCTCCTCTTCGACAGCCAGAATTTTGTTTACCAATGCGTCCTCTTCCTTGTAAAAGAGGGCCTGATCCGTCACTCGCGTGTACTTGACGTAATCCTCTTCCGGGACAAGGGAGAGGATCGCGTCCTGGAGCGTCGATTTTCCGGCGGCGCTCCGCGACTGGATCATCACGGACAACGGCTCATCGAGTTTCCGGGAGACGGCGGCCAGGTATCCCACGAGCTTGTTGGTCTCCTCGCCGGTGATGCCGAGGATTTCCAGATCCCCAAGGATCTCGGCGAACAGGTCGGGATTTTTCAAAAACCGCATCGCATCGGCCTCCTCCTCCGCCGTGTGTTTCTTTTCCTCGGGTTCTTCCGGCAGCGGCTTGTATTCCTCCACCAGTGTGATGAGCCTTCCCAGATCCTCCCGCACCAGTTCCTCGGAGGCGCCGAACAGGTTCGCGCACTGCTTGCCGAACCAGGTGCGGGACCGGGTCGAGTAAAGATCGATGGTGGACAGTTCGAAGGGCACACTTCCTGTCACGTCGCTGGAAGCCTTCACCACGGCTTTCAGCTGGGTATCTCCTCGCTGGATGCCCTTGATCTCGTACTGCCGCTCGCCATAGGCGGTAATAAAGCCGTGCTCCGTGTGCCAAAAAAGGGTTTGGCGATGCTTGTCGAGTTTACCGGACTGCTTCTGGATGTCGGTACCAGCTTCTTTCAGAAGTCTTTCAAATTCCTCTGGGGTGTGCTTCTTGAAAAAGGTGTCGATATTTCCGACCGGCAATCGGACTGGACGGGATTCGATTCCTTTCTCCTTCAACCGGCGAGCCGTCGCCTCACAGACATGTTGGCCGGACTCGTCCAGGTCAAACACAAGGCTGACCTCCTGGACATTACGGTCGAAAAGGGAGATGTGCTCCTCCAGGTTTCCGTTCACGTCGCGTATCGCCATGGTATTCCGGAATCCCTTGTCGTACAGCAGCACGGCGTCCATAACGGAGTCCGTCAGAAGAATCGCTTTCGAACGCTTCACCGCCTGACGGTTGAGTATGCCCCGGCACGCCCCTGGAAGGTACATACCCGAGAACTCACTCCCTTCGTCAACGTTTCTGCCGTAAAGATTTACGATCGTTCCGGCTGCGTTGTAAAGCGGTACCACCACACAGTTCAAGAAAAACTCGTGACCGACGGCGGTGAGAATGCCGATCCGTTTCAGAGCCTCAATCACCTCCGGATCTTCGGGCAGGGTATCGATGAGCGTGCAGTCGGCATATCCCATCCCGAAGTCTTCAAGCGTTCGGTTGTCCGTGATATTCCGCACCTGTTTGAGATAATCGATTCCCTTGCCGTTCCGGCCCATTGTATACTGGTAATAGGAAACAACTCGGGCCAGCAGTTTAAGGTCCTTCACGGTCCTGGCGGCAGATTGATGACTCAGTTTATCGTTGTTTACAAAATCCGATTTCGCAGCCGGCTGCTTGGCTATTGATTCTTTCCCCGTCTTCGGAAGCGCCGGATTGTTGAACCGCTCTTCAAATCGATCTGCATCACCGGCAACACCACAGGTTGTGCAATGCCATAAATTTTCTGTAGGATTGATGCGAAGTGAATGGTTCGTATCGCCATGAAAGGGGCAGAGTGCCTTAAATCCCTTGCCGCTCTTGGTCAATTCGAGCCCCTTGGAACGTATCAGGGCTGCGAGGTCAATGTTGTTTCGTAGACTCGTGCTCTTGTCAAGTTTTTTCATATCACCCTCACTCCTCCAAACCCGCCGGATTGGTTTTTTTTTGGGGGGGGAGGGGGAACCATTGAGTTCAATTTAACAGGAGATACAACTAAACACAACCACACACAAAATGTACGTATTTCGTTCACATTTGTCAATCCGCCATTTTATCCAATCTTTATTCAAACAAAGCTCCAACAATTTTTGTTTGCATTATCATTCTATTAGGGCTAATTATATTATAACGCTCAATAAGAATGATACTGAGATGTTATCATTTGAAATTCCTGTGGAGAATAACTTGAACGATATTCGTATTTTTTTTACAAACTTCAACTGACATTCGCAAAAAGTCGTGATAAAAAGATAGCATGATGAACGAATCAAGATTAGACGATTTCGGCAAACGGTTGGCTAAGCTCAGGAAAACCAAAGGGCTTACCCAACAACAGCTGGCAGATTTGATAGGAGTATCTCGTAGGGTGATAGCCTATTACGAGGCCGAAAGCGAATATCCTCCGGCACGCCTAATCGTCCCCATATCACAGGCATTGAAAGTCTCAACCGACGAATTGCTTGGTATCAAGAAAAGTAAAAATATCCTTGATCCGCAACTTGCTGCTTTATGGCGAAGGCTAAAAATCCTTGAAACGTTTTCAGAGAAGGACCGTAAAGCTGTTTTGCAATATGTGGATGTAATTGCAGAAAGAAACAAGGCCCAGAAAGAAGCCGTGAAAAAAAACGACACTTAAGGAAAGGGAAGGCAGATCTAAGCCGGTCGCTTCTGTTTGGACAGACTTGTCGATGGCGGTGAGTTGATCTTTTGTTTCACATTCAAATGCCGTGATCTTTTGAACGAGACAATTACACTTCATTTATGAGGCAATTAATCTCCCTATTCTCCATCGAAAGTCGGCCTTAGAATTTAGATTATACCCAGCTGAGATGCTGATGTAATTATCATCAGTTCTGCCAATTTACTATATCAGCATCACCCCCATGCCCACCAGGGGTTTTATCGGAGGCATATGTCCACAAATCATAGCTTTCTTTATTGTAAATTCCGGGAAAGCGATACTCATATGGTTCTCCCCATGGATCCAATACTGTTCTGTGCAGATATGTTTTTCCTTGACTATTCTTGGTTTTAACTAAAATTCCTAAGCCTTCTTCTGTGCTTGGATATCTTCCTTTATCAAGATAGAATTTACCTATGGCCTTCTGAATCAATTCAACATCAATTTTCGCCCTTGATATCTTATTGTCTACTGTTCCAACTTTATTGGGAATATAAAACAAAACCAGAGACACAAGAATAAAAAGTACCACAATGAAAACCAAGCTCTTTTCCATCATTTCACCTATCCAATTATCTCACACTTCCACAGGGGGATGCCTTTTCAAACAAGCTGTCTGACGGCCAAACATAAAATTCATCGATAAAAATTTGTTTGTGAAAAGGACCTGTGTCGCCTGTGAAAAGTTCATACCAAAAGTCTATACTTTCCTGATATTGTGGGGCATCAAGATGTCTCATTTCATGGTAAATTGTTTGATATAACCTTCCAAAATCATCTCTACTCAGTTTTCTATCGAATTCGTTGATTGGCAGGATAATTTGGTTGCTCCATCTATCTGCCCTGCCAAAAATGTCCTGTGGATTTAGTTTGGGGCTATATAGTACAGAAGCAGGCTTTTTCATACCATATCTTTGATTAACATCATTTATCATTACACTAACATCTTTCCAGTCTAAACCGTATGGATCGATACGATTTACGGGGTTATTCTGGGTATAAGCATAAAGATTGGCCCCGCCTTTAAGTCCGATTGGATCAGGCGTCAGGTACCTCCCGATGCCCGGATCATAGTACCGGTTGAGGTTGTAATGCAACCCCGTTTCCTTATCGAAGTATTGGCCGGGAAATCTGAGATTGTTTTCAACAGTTTCAAGTATGACCGTTGCCTCCCCAAAGGGATTGTAGCGGGCTTCCCAAACCAGTGTTCCCGTTTCGTCGCTCATCTTGAGGGGGGTCCCAAGGTGGTCGAGGTGATAATAGTAGATTCTTGGCGTCCCCGATCCGACCGGGGTGACCACCATGGCAATGGGCGTCTCTTCCAGATATATGGATTGGGTGATCTCATCGCCGCCCGCTACCCATTCGGCAAGCAGTTTTCCCGACGGGTCATACGAATAATGCGTGGTGCCGTTCTCCCCGATCTTCTTGGTCCGCCGGTTCATCCCGTCGTACACATAGGTGTGGTTCTTGAACGCGTATGCGGCGGACGGGGTTTCCGCCAAATGGGTAATCGACGTGGCATTGCCCTTTTCGTCGTGGGAGAGGGTCCGGTTCTCATTCCCCGAGACCTGCTCCAGGCGGTTGTTCACGGGGCCGTAGGCATACGTTTCGAGGGCGCCGCCGTGATCCCTTGTCAGGCGGTTTCCAACCTTGTCGTAGGTCAAGGCCACGGCCCCGAAAGCGCCGTTTGCTTCCTCCAGGTGGTAAAGGGCGTCGTAGGTGAAGGAGAGACTTTCCGAAGGGGAAAGCCGGTCCTGAACCGCTTCCACGTTGCCGTTTGCATAATAGAGGTAAGCCAGGTCCATTACCTGACCGGTGGCGACCGAGGTCACGCGATAGAGTTGATCAAATGCTTTCACGACCCGCAGCCCGTTCCCCAGGGTCATTGTCTCGAGGGGGCCGAAGGGGAGGTGGGTCATTCCGTCCGCGACGCCGAGGTTCTCTCCGTTAAACTCGGCCGTTACCCGTTCCGGGCGGCCCGTGGCGGGGTCGAGTTCGTAGTTTACCGTCAACCCGCCGGGGTAGGTCATTCCGATGAGCCTGCCGCCCGGGCTGTAGGTGTACCCCGTGACATGGGTCTCGCCGTCAACGGTCTTTGTTTTCCGGATCATTCGCCCCCGACCGTCGTACTCATATGCAAGGGTGCCCGATCCATCCCGGATCTCGGTAAGTCGCCCGGCTCCGTTCGTCCCCTGATCGTAGGTGAAGGTGATATCCCGTGAAGGGTCCGTGAAACGAACGGCGGTGGGCCGGGACAGGGCGTCGTATGTATGGGTGACGCAGTTGCCGGCCGCATCCTCCTTGACGACGACGGCGCCCTGGTCGTCGTAGCCATAGCGGACGGTTCCCGCATCGGGGGAACTCTCGGAAAGGAGCCTGCCCATGTCGTCGTGGGTATAGGTGGTCTTGTTGCCCTCGGCATCGGTGACCGAGGTCAGGTTGTCGTGTTCATCGTATTCGAAGAGGGTGCTTGCGGCGCCGGGCCGGGTGATGCGCTTCAGCCGGCTCAAAAGATCGTAATCATACGAGGTGACGGGACCCGGCAGGGTGTCCGAGGGGGCCGTGACCGAAGCGATCACGTCCCTTCCGCCGTAGGTATATTCCCTGTAGGAGCCGTCGGGGTTGAAGGCGCGCCAGAGCTTGCCGGGTCTGTCGCCGCCCGTGTAATCGTAGGTCTCCATGTGAACCGCCGTGTTGTCCGCCCGATGGATGCCCACCGATGCGGGGTTGCCCCACTGGTCGTAGGTATAGGCCAGGTAATTGCCCGACGGGTCCGTAACACGGGTGAGTCGTTCGTAAGCCGTATCGTACAGATAGTCAAAGGAAACGCCGTCCTCGTCCGTCAGCCCCGCAAGGTTGGCCGAGGCATCGTAATCATATGTGATGGTGCCGCCGTCCCCTTCGTCGGTAACCGTCCCGACTCTTCCGGCCGCATCGTAGGTATACGTTTTTGAGTTGCCGTCCGGCTCCGTCACCCGGCCGACCCTGCCGAGGGCGTCGTATTCCGAGTACAGCGTGGTTCCCGTCAGGGGGCGGGTTACGGTGAGAAGGTCTCCCGTTATGGCATCGTATGTGAAGGCGGTCGTATCAGAGCTTCCTTCGAGGGGACCGTCCACGGCAACGACCTGCCCCTTTGAATTCCATGTGATGGAAGTGACCCGCTCGAACGGGGCAAAGGAGCCCGGTACCGCGCTCGTATACCCCCTTTCGATGATTCGGTGCGGCGTTTCGTGGGATTCTCGTTGGGGATTTCATTACCGTCGTCGTCATAATCCCAGGTGACGATCCTCTCTCCGGCCCCCGTGACCCCGGCCCGGCTCTCGGTCAGGGGGACGCCGAGAAGGGGATGGAAGATGCGCCGGACCACCTGCTCCTCGGGAGTTCCCGCTGCCCTTGTCTCCGTGCCCGCATTGCCGTTCACGTCGTAATCCCCGTATTCGTCCACGCGGCCGTCGGCATAGTGCCTGCGCGTGACCCTGTTGTGTCCGTCGTACTCCTTTTTCACCACGTCTTCGCCGCAGCTCGCGCAGGGGCCGTCGCCCTCGCTTTCCGAGAGGAGCTCAAGGCCGTTCCACATTTTGGTGGTATGGGTCCGGGTGTTGCCGTGGGCATCGGTCACGGCAACGGTGTTTCGATCCAGTCGCTCCACGACGCCACCCCTGCCGTCCGGGGTGGTGTTGGAGACCGCGCAGTCCACCTCGTTAAAGGTCCAGGAGGCCAGGAGGCGGCCCTGCTTGTCCCGTTTTTCCGTGAGGTTGTGGATGTCGTGGGGATCGGTGTAGGCATAGTCGAGGCCGGTGCCGTCGGCCCGGGTGATGGAAACCAGATTGCCGTTCACATCGTAATCGAACCCGGCCAGGATGCCCGAGGGGTTCGCGGGCGTCCCCGGCCCGGTGATGCTCCGCAGGAAATCGCCCTCGTGGGTAAATTCAAGACTCCTGCCCGTTGCCGTATCCGTGATCGTCCGAAGCTGCCCCTGGGCGTCGTACGCCGCCGTCACTTCGCCGGCGTCCCGGATGATCTTCGTGAACCGACCGTCCCCGTTAAAGACAAACACGCTTCCGTCCCGGCGATGCCAGTGCCAGTCATCCCCGACCGCTTCCACGTATGTGGGCAGGGAAGCCTTTTCCCGAAAACGGCCGTCCGTGCCCATGAGAAACTCGGAGATCCCGCCGTCCGCCCCGAGGATCTCCAGGCGCATGTCGTCCGAAATCGGCGCGCCGCTTCCCCCCATGCCGGGGATGTGGATCTGAATATTTCCGTAATGGAGGATTTTGGCGTCGTAACTGTCCCGGGTAACCGCGAGGATCGGCTCCCGATGGCTCAGAACCGGGGAAAAGGTGTGGGTCCACCCGTATCCCGTACCGAAAGACACATCGGAACGGCTGTTGTAGACGAGATCAAAGGCCAGGGGCGCCCCCACGCCGGGCAGGGAGAACACCCGTTCGAACTGTATGCTGTTGCCCGTGGCAATGTTGACGGGGTCGAGTTTCAGAAGATCGCAGGTCTCCCCCCTGATGCCCAGGCTCAGATCCTCCCGCCTCATGATATAGTGGTCCCCCTCCTCATCCACATAAACGGGAATGGTCACGTCATCCATCACGCCGCCCGTTCCAACCTTGTAATCGCCTAGGGATATATGCTCTCCCCGGTAGATATCGATGATCCGGAAGTTGATCTCGTGCTTTCCCTCTTCGAGATCCCAGGGCCATTGAAGGGGTTTTGCCGTGCCGTTTGCCGAGTCGTCCACGGGATTGCCCGGGTTTTGGTTGAAAATAAACTCGACATTCCCATCGATTTCAACGCCGTCCACGGAACGTACCAGCGTGGCATAGAGACCGTACCACTGGTAGATGTCCCACCAGTAGGTTTCGTCCCCGCTTATTCCGCCTTTGATATCGGCGGTCAGAATCTTTCCGGTCGCATCCAGGAGGATGTGACCGAAAATATTTCCCTCCCCTCCCCTTGAAACCGAGGGAAAAGCGAACAGGAGCACGATGAGCGTGATCAACAGGAGCCGATGCATAAGGATATTTACCGGATGGCCCGGCTTTTTTTCAACGGCCGGACCGTTTGATCCGGAAGTCATGGGGGCAAAGTATTTCAGGCATGAACGGCGGCTCATGGCATCTCCTTGGATTTATGGTTCTGTTATGTTTGCCCGGCTCGTAACCGGCTTCCCGGCGGGGCGGCGACAAAGAGCCGGTCATCGGGATTATTTTCCTGCCGACACCCGGTATTCCACTATATACCGCCGGGTATCAAGGCGATACGGGAGCCGTTCCCCCCTGGGAATCCAACGGTTCAATCACCAGTGTCCGGATAATTCTGCCCATCTCGTCGTATTCGATGTAGCGCCCCGGTGAAGGGGTATGGCCCGGGTCTACGGGGTTTGTCCGGGCCCTGTACTCAACGAGGTTCGTGAATCCGTCGCCGTCCGTATCGTCTTCGCCTTTCCCCGAAATATCTCCAAACGCCGACAGCTCCCACGAATCCCACAGGCCGTCGTCGTCATTGTCCCGATCAAAGAGGTTCGGGTCGGAGGAGATATCATACTCCTGGAGATTGGAGAGGCCGTCGCTGTCGGGGTCATCGGCTCCAAGGGCGGAAAGGGAGGCGAAATGGAGTTCCTCCCAATGATCGGGCAGCCCGTCTCCATCGGTGTCCAGGTCGTACTCCACCGCAAAGAAAAACTCATGGGCAGAGGTGTTTCCGGAGGTGTCCGCTGCGGTGAACCCCACACGGTACGTGGCATCACCAAGGGGAGAAGAGGCGGGAATAAACGTAAACCGGTCCTCCGATTCAACGACGGTCCCGGGAATCGCCGTGCCGCTTCCCGTTTCGACGGTCACGCCGGCGATCACGGCCCCGTCATCCACCTCCCCCCTGGCTTCGAACAGCGTAAAGGAGATCTCCTCCACCTCCCGGAGGACCATGCCTTCAACGGGAGTGGTCGCAACCAATAGGGGAGCCGTCTCATCGAACAGGCAGTCGTTCACCTCGGGAAGCCAGGGGTCGAACGTCACCTCTCCGTATACTGAATCGCCGGGTCCTTCCGGGTCTCCCCACCAGTTGTTTCGAACATCCAGGGATTCGCCGTTGTCCGTGTAGAGTGCGTTGGAGGAGTTGGACGAGAAGTTGTTTTCGTCGATCAGTGGAAAGGCTTGCCCCGTGACGTACAAACCGTACGGGTTGTCCAGAATCTCGTTACAGCTCACATCGGTTCCGGAACTCCTTGAACCGCTGATGTATACCCCCGCATGACTGCTCCAGCGTATGGTACTGAAGCGGAGAAGGGCCTCGGCGTTGTCGATGCGAACATTGCCGTCGTGGGTGTGCCCGCCGTATTCAACAGTGCAGTATTCGAGGATCGCGCCGGTCGCCAGTTCGGGATCATGGGGCTCGTTGACGACGATCCCCTTCCAGTCCCCCGGCGCCGGAGCGGATGCATTCGATGTAAAAACAACGGGAACTCCCTCGGTTCCCCGGGCCGAAAGACAGCCGTTCCCGTTCTCATCCCCCACGTAAAGCCCGGTGCCCTCGGAAAATCGCAGCCGAGCGCCGGACGTCACGGCCAGGGTCGGCACGGATTCAGAGGATCGTTGCCGAACCGTCACGTCTCCGGTGATCAGGTAGTCGATTCCATCGTTATGCCAGACCGTGTCCAGGTGAACCACCCCCGGCAGCACCTCCACGACCTGAACCCGGTTGCCCGTGAAGGTGTTGCCCTTCAGTTCCGTTGCGGGGGCGATTCGCACGGGATAAGAGCCGTTGTCGCTGATGGCGTTCTCTTTAATAATCGCCCGTGAAGCGCCGTCGCCCGAGTGAATTCCATAGGTTGAATTGTCCGTTACGGTACTTCCGCTGATCAAGGCAAGGTTGCCCTCTTCCGTAAGCCCCTCGAACGAGATGCCGGGGCCGCCGCTGTATCGAACGGTGCTGTTGCGAACGATGAGGCTGTTCCGCTTCAGTTGCAGGTTGCCCCCCCCGGCGCTTCCGCCATACTCGACGGTAACGTGTTCGAGGGTGGAGCCCTTTTCCAGCGGCTTGTAAGCCTCGAATCCGTGCAGGACCAGATACACGGGCACGGCGAGATCGCCGGCGGTCATGAGCCGCACGAAACGATACGGGGTGTCGTTGTCGAACGCCACCTCGTTCCAGCCTTCATGGCCGTCGTCGACGGTCGCCAGCGTCGTCCACTCCTTGGCTTCCCAGTCCTCCTCCACGGCGTTGGAGCCCTGGACAACGAGCTCCCTTACGGCATACCCCGCGTAAGGAAGAAACCTGACCTTCTTGACGTCGTAGGCCCTGTTCGCCCCAAAATCATAGCCGAGCCAGTTTGTCGCGAGGTGAGGGGAGTGGTAACAGGTGTCGGTATCCCCGTCAAATGCCCGCTGGCAACCGAAATGGCCCGTGTTGTCGTCATATACCGCGGAAGCGTTGCAAGTGCCGTCGATGAAGAGGTCCGACTCCACCGCCTCCCCCACCACGATTCCCTTCCAGTCTCCCGGCGCGGGCGTAGCCGCGTTGGACGTGAAAACAACGTGCGAGTCTTCGGTCCCCCCCGCCGAAAGAATTCCGCCGCCGTTTTCATCTCCCAGGTACAGCCCCGTGTCCGGTTCGAAGCGCAATTGAACTCCCGGCTTAAGGGCCAGGGTCGCGGCTTTTCGAACAACCACGTCTCCGGTGACCACATAACCGATTCCCACTTTCCCCCAGACGGTATCCCGCTCGACCTCCCCCGGCATAACCTGAACGGCTTGTGTCCGGTTTCCCGCGAAGGTGTTGTCTTCGCCCAGCTCCATCATGGGGCCCATTCGAACGGGAAAGGAGCCGTTTTGATCCACCTTGTTGCCTCCGATGTTCCCCCGCGACCGCGTGTCGCCGCATTCGATTCCATGGGTGGTATTGTCCGTGATGATGTTCCCGCTTATCAGGGCGGGCGGCCCCGAATCCGTGAGCCCCTCCAACAATATCCCGGAGCCGCCGCTGTACCGAACAGTGCTGTCGCGGATGGTGATGCCGCACCCATTCAAGCGCAGGTTTGAACCGCCGCCGTTTCCACCATATTCGATCAAACAGTTTTCAAGGAATGAACTCTTTTCCGCGGGCATGTACGCTTCAATTTCGTGCAGCACGAAATACACGGGGATATCGGGATCGCCGGAAGTCATGAGCCGCACGAAGCGGTAAGGAGTATCGTTTTGGAACAAAACCTCGTTCCACCCCTCGTGCCCGTCGTTGATCGTTGCGAGCGTCGTCCACTCCTTGGCTTCCCAGTCGGACTCCGGGCTGTTGGAGCCCTGGAAAAGGAGTTCTTTTACGGCATATCCAGCGTAAGGAAGAAACCTGACCCGGTGGACCTTCTGTGCCTTGTTCGGGCCGAAATCATATGCAATCCAGTTTTTGGAAAGAAGCGGGGAGTGATAACAAGTCCCGGTATCACCGTCAAACGCCCGGTGACAACCGAAATACGACATGTTGTCGGTGTAAACAGCGGAAGCGTCGCACGTACCGCCGGTGAGCAGGTTTGCCTCGACGATTTCGTTAACGATGATCCCCTTCCAGTCCCCCGGCGCGGGAACGGCGGCGTTGGACGTGAAAACAACAGGGGCCTCCCCGGTACCGACGGCCGAAATGAAGCCGCTCCCGTTTTCATCTCCAAGGTACAGCCCCGTGCCCGGCTCGAACCGCACTTCAACGCCCGGCTCGACGGTCAATACCCCCCCTGCTCACGGTTATGTCCCCGTCGACGATATAGGGACTCCCGGAAAGGGTCCATTCGGTGTCCGTATTCACGAAACCCGAGACCCGGGTTTCCGCCGTGAGCACCGCCGGAGCCAGGAGCGAGAAAAGGGCAAGCATCAAGAAACATACGTATCCGGCACGGACTTTCCTTCCGGGGTGGGCGGCTAATGAAGGTTTCCACTTTCCTCTCCGGAGAAGACTCAATTCAAAAAAATTCGAACGGGAAGCTCTCTTTCGCATCGTCGTACACTCCGTTTCCAAGGCGATTCATGAAAGAGACGGGATTGCTTTTTCCCCGAAACAAAACGGGACCAGCACTTTTCAGTACTTCCTCCGCGCGATTCAGGTTACACGTCTCTAATTGCCTTTCCGACCCATTTCCCCTCTTGTGAAACGGAAGCAGAGAAAGACGGAGAATCCCCGAAATGCTAAAAGTGGATAAAGCAACAAAAAATTGTCTACGCCTTTAGTCGACAGTGGGGGAAATGATCAGGAGCGCACTATCTTGTCAAGCCAAATCGAACCACCGACTTCAAAACGGGTATTTTTACCCACTACAAACAAGTACTTATACCTAATCCAGAGGAATAATTCACCAATCATCCGGCGTCTCCTTGCGCAACAATTTGAGGATTTCTCAACGACGTTTGAGGAAGCAGAAGAATCCCGAGACAGACGAATTCCCATTTCGCAACAGTGAACCGTCGTCGCAACCATAACGCCAAGGGTGAAAACACAACATCGACTTGGATTAAAAAGTAGAGATCGCCGTCCTACGCATGGAGCAATACCCGGAATTACGTTTTCAGTCTCCGGATATACTGTTTCCGTTGGCCGAAACGATTTTTTTTTTTTTTTTTGGGGGGGGGGAAAGCAAGTGAAACGGAATGGAGTTTCAACGGCCGGTGAAGGCACCCGACCGGTATCGCGAAGGAAGGATCGGCCCCGGAAAACCGGGGCCGTATATGAGAAACAGGAAGCGAAGTAAATCGCCTCCTGCATTGTGCGGTGTACCGGCGGGCCGAGAAAGGACCCGCCGTTTTTTTGGATCGTTAAACCAGGGAACGCTCCCCGAGGTTTCCGTAACGGTGGTAGGAATCGCAGACCGCCTGCTCGTGGAAGTACTGGATCAGCTCCAGGCGTCCTTCCATCATCACGGGGGTCCTGGCGATGTAGTACCCCTCTTCCGCCGCCTTTGCAAAGACCTCGGCGGGCACGCGGTCCGTATCGGCATAACGGATGCCGTCCGCCGTATTGACCCTTCTGACCACTGCGGCGTCGTCTTCCCTGACCACTCTCGCGTCCTTGAGGAAGATCTTGCAGTCCTTGCCGGAAAGGAAGCGGGTCACGGGGTTGTCCAGCCCCTCGGGGATCGAGAGAACCAGGCTGTTTTTGGCCACCATGACGGCGGCGCACCTTGCCAGCACCTCGAAGAGGGTGTCCTCCTCGTGGACGCGGACCACCATGGTGCCGATGGGCAGGTAGCGGACGATGTTGTCCTGGCCCCTCAGGTGGAAGTAATCCTTTTCAACGCCGAACTCCTGCTCGTAGTTGTAGATGTAGCTCTTCACGGCGCGTACCGTCTTGACGAGATCCTCCTTGTACTCGGCAAGGAAGCCCCAGTCCACGAGCCTTTTCCACTCGTGGATGATCCTGAGCAGGCCGCTCTCCGCCTCGATGGCGCCGGCTGCGGGAAAACCCACCTCCTTGAAGTCCATGAACTGGCTCACGTAGTTGGGGCCGCCGGCCTTGATGCCCGCGCCGATGGCGGATTTTCTCATGCCGCCGAAGGGTTGGCGGAGGACGATGGCGCCGGTGGTGCCGCGGTTCACGTAGAGGTTTCCGGCCTTGATGTTGGCCTTCCAGTACTCCTGCTCCCTCTTGTCGAGGCTCTCGATGCCCGAGGTGAGACCGAAGCCCGTCTCGTTGACCATGTCCACGGCCTCCTCGAGGCTGTCGGCGCAGAGGACGCCCACCAGGGGGCCGAAGAACTCGGTCATATGGGTGTAGCTGCCGCGCTTGACGTTCCACTTGATGCCGGGGGTCCACTGGTAGGGGTTGTCACCCTTTTGCTCGGGTTTCAATGCCCACTCCTCGCCGGGCTCGAGGGTGGTGAGGGCGCGCTTGAGATCTCCCGAAGGGGGGTTGATCAGGGGGCCGACCTTGCTCTTGAAATCCCAGGGGGTTCCAACACCGACGCTCCTTGCGGCGTCCACGAGCTGGCGCCTGAACAGGGGATCCTCGTAGATCTCCCTTTCGAGGATCAGGAGGGAGGTGGCGGAACATTTCTGGCCGCAGTTGCTGAAGGCCGAGTGGATAATGTTCGCGATGGCCTGATCCCTGTCGGACATGGAGGTGACGATGGTGGCGTTCTTTCCGCCGGTCTCGGCGGCAAGGGCAACCGCGGGCTTGTTCTTGAGGATCTCGAGGCCCGTGTCCGTGCCGCCGGTGAGGATCACGCTGTCCACGTCGGGGTGTTTGGTGAGAACGGGGCCAACGGAAGCGCCGGAACAGGGGACGAACTGGAGCACGTTCTTGGAGACACCCGCCCTCCAGATGCACTTGCAGAGCTCATAGGCCACGTAGACCGAGTCGGATGCGGGCTTGAAGATCACCGTGTTGCCGGAGGCGAGCATGGAGAGCATGCCGCCGCAGGGGATGGCGATGGGAAAGTTCCAGGGGGAGATCACGAGGCCCACGCCCTTGGGTTTGACCTCCAGATTCTCCATGTCGTCGAACGCCTTGGCGGAGAAGGGGTAGTACTCGGCAAAGTCGATGGCCTCGGAGATCTCCACGTCGGCCTCCTCGAAGAGCTTGCCGGTGTCGCTGGCGGCGGCGCCGATGAGGTCGGCCCGGCCCTTTCTGATCTCCATGGCCACCTTCGCGAGGATCTCGTTGCGCTCGGTGTAGGTCTTCTTGCGCCATCCGTCGGGATCTTCCACGGCGGTCTTAACGGCAAGCTCGGCGTCCTCGGCGGAGGCCATGGCGAATGTGGACACGTGAATCTTCACATCGGGGCTGGAAGGGTCGAAGCAATCCTTGGTTCTCCTGTCCTCGAAGAGCTCCGTGCCCGCGATCACCACGGGGATCCGGGTCGCCTCGTTGCCTTCGCCCTTCTTCCACTTGTCGCGAATGCCCTCGGCCCAGGCCCTGCTGGTGGCAAGGCACCAGTCCGTGTCCGCCTCGTTGTTGAACTCGCCCTCGTAAAAGGGGCCCATCTTCTCGGGGAAGACCTCGGTGGCCCTGTCCTGGATGCGGTGGGGGGTCTTGCCGGCCCGGTCCATGTGCTTCACGGAGTCGATATACTGGTTGTAGAGGAACTCCCACTCGTCGGAGCCGGTGGAAAGATCACATGCATAGCGGAGGAAGTTCTCCTCGGCGGTGTTCTCGTCCAGGCGGCGGATCAGGTAGCCGATGGCGTTGATAAACTGCTCTCGGCCCGCGACGGGGGCGTAGAGGAGCACGTCGCCGGAGATCTCCTGGATGGCGCGGCGCACGTGGTCGGCCATTCCCTCGAGGAGCTCGAAGGTGAAGTACTGGGTGGCGTCGTACTTCTTTGCCACCGTGTAGGCGAATGCCAGCTCGAAGAGGTTGTGGGAGGCGATGCCCATGTGAACGCATTTAACGTTCTCGGGGAGCATGCCGTAGCAGACCATTCTCTTATAGTTGGCATCCACCTCGAGCTTGTTGTCGTAGGGGGCCAGGGGCCAGTTCATGATGGAGGACTCCACCTGCTCCATCTCCATGTTGGCGCCCTTGACGATACGGATCTTGATGGGGCTGCCGCCGTCCGCCACCCGCTTCTTGGCCCACTCGGTGATCTCCAGCATCTTCTCATAAGAGTCGGGGATATAGGCCTGGAGCACGATGCCGGCGCCGTGGCCCTTGAACTCGGGAAGGTCCAGGGTGCGCATGAAGGCCGCCGCGGTGATCTCCAGATCCCGGTACTCCTCCATATCGAGGTTCACGAACTTGGGCGCGGTGGTGCCGTCCGGCTGGGTGAAGAAATGATCCCTTGCCGCCCTGAAGAGGAGGGTGAGGCGGTCGATGAGGACCTCCACGGTCTGCTCGAAGGCAAGTGACTGGATCTGGGAGTAGATGGTGGAGATCTTCACGGAGATATACTCGATCTCCGGCTTTGCCAGGTCCTCCAGGTAGGTGTTGAGGTGGTGCAGGGCCTCGTCCTCGCCCAGGACCGCCTCGCCCAGGTGGTTGATGTTCATGCGGACGCCCTCTTTGCGCCGCTTTTCGAGGTGCTTGAAGAAGGGCTCCTCCTCGCCGGGGATGATGGCGCGGCTGCTGTCCTTCCTGATCTGCTCGATCATCTTGGGAACGGAGATATTGGGCAGGTGGCGTCCGGCGTGGAGAAAGAGCTTGCAGAGAAACGTCTCGCTCATGGAGAAGAACTTGGGGATGCCGTAATGGGTGAGCAGTTCGTTGACCTGGTCCGCCACGCGCGCCGTGTCCGCCGTGCGGAAACTCTGGTCGAACATCTTGGTGAGAATGACCTTGTCCATGGGATGGGTCAGAAGATCGGACATCTGGCTCTGGATCTTCTTTTCCTCGGATGTCAAAAGCTTGTTGGCGCGTTGCTGCCAGCTCTTAGCCAGATCGGCGGCCTCTATGGCAATCCTTGCGATCTCTTCACTCTTCATCTGATACTGCCTCCTTATAATAATGAATGCGTCGGAAACATTAGGCGGCATCCCCGGGGGGGGCGAAAGATCGCCCTCCCCTTACGGCACTTCTTTCGCCGCTGTTATGGTTCGCTTATCTCTTCGGTTGTGTGGCCAAGACGGCCGAGGTGCTTTTTCATGAGACGGCCTGCATCCTCTCCGTCCCTTCTTTCAACGGCATCCACGATTTCGCAAAGGTCCTCGTAATGGGCAAGGAGTTCACGGGCCTCCCTGGCAAGGTACTTTGCATAGTAGCGATGGATATTGTCGTGGATGCTCCTCTGGATAAACTCGTACACGGTGTTGCCGCATATGCGGGCCAGGGCCATGTGCACGTTGGTGTCGGCGCGGGTGAACTCCTGCCACCCCTCCTTGTTGTCCAGCTTGAGCTTCGCGGTGGCCAAAAGCCCCCTTAAACGCTCAATGTCACGGTCCTCCGCCTTTTCGGCGGCAAGGGCCGCGATATTCCCCTCCACCCCCATCCTGAACTCCCTGAGATCCTCCAGATCGATCTCCCGGCTGCGGATAAGAAGCGCGAGGTTTTCCGTGATGCTGTCCGAACTCACGTTCCTGACAACCGCGCCGCCCCCGGCGCCCAGGCGAATCTCGATCAGCCCTTTCTGCTCCAGCACGCGGAGGGCCTCCCGCAGGGTGCCCCGGCTGGTGTTGAACATCTCCTTGAGTTCCCTCTCGGCGGGGAGCTTTTCCCCCGGGGCGACCCTGCCTTCGAGGATCGCGTCCTGAATCTGCTCGACCACATCCTGAAAAACTCTGTTCTGCTTGGCCTTTTGGAACATCGACTACCTTTTTCCTTTACCCGCCCGTGAATCAGTCCGGCTTTCCATTTTGTCGTCCGAAACCCGTTTTACGTTCCCATGATGAGCCGGCATGCCGGCTCCGGAACCCTGTCCGGGCCACAACTCTGTAATGGTTTGACCATTATAATAATTTCACCCGTGAGTTCTGTCAATAGAATTCTCACCGGTTTTTTTCTCCCTCGAAAAAGAACAACAAAACGGCCGGCGGACCCCACATCTCCTCCCTCCGGGAGAGCGGTCCCCGAAAGGAAAAACAACACCTATATATCTAAAATCTTGAATCATTTTAAACCTTAAAAAAAGCATGGACCATATTTGATACAGCATCACCGGAACAACAGCCCCTTCAGGCAGGAGCACCGTGCTCCGGCCAGGGCATCACGCAAGGGAGCAGCGCCCGCGTTGGAACCCGGAATATTCACGAGAGGAACCTTTGCGCCGGCGATTTCATGAAATCAACTTTTCCCTGTAAAAGCCGCTTCAACAAGATCGTACGCCGCAGGCAACAGTTCTCCCCCGTCCCTGATGAGTCCCGCGAGTTCTCCGGAAACTGCCATCCCCCGGATCGTTTTACCCGTCACGATTTTCCCCCGGTTCCATGGGCGCAATTTGCCCGCGAAGCGGCGGACCAGTCCAGCGGTAACGGCCTCCATGGCGGAGATCCCCTCCCTCCCGAGGGCCTCCACTTCGACCTCGCGATGGACAAGGGGGCCTTCCGGAAAGCTGTATGTCACCGTGTCCAGAGCCATTTCCGCCAGGGCAGGGCCCTTTTCCCCGGATTTAACGGTAACGTTTCGTATTACCCTTACTGTTTTTCGATCCTGGACAACTTCCAGGCCGAGCGCCCTCACGGCATCCACGGGATCCACGGGTTCCACGGGTTCCGTGAGGGCCGATGCCTCCTCGTGGGCGCGGCCGGAAACGATCCCTCTTTCCCCAAGGGTCTCTTTCAGCACTCCGGGCATCTCCTCCGACCACGGCCTTTCCATTTCAAACCGCCCGAAATCGCCGCCGGCATCCCCGGCGGGTCCCTTTACGGTGAGCAGCAGAGCGTCGTCATACCGCCTCAGCCTCACCCCGATGTGCAATTTTTCCAAATCGCGATCAGGAGTATCGAAATAGATATCGTGGATGATCCGGGTCTTTTCAGGAATAAGGTCAAAGCCGGCGATCTCCCCCAGGCCGGCAACGGATTCCATCAGCCCCTCCGGGTCGTCCGATACAACGGCCAGGGTCGTTTCGATCTCGACGGGTTCCGCCGATTCGTCATCGATACCCATGGGTTTCGGAGAATCGTCCTCATTGTCCATGGGTACCGACGAATCACCCTCGTTCACCATGGGGGCCGGCGGATCGTCATCGTTCACCATGGGTGCCGGCGAATCGCCCTCGTTGCCCATGGGTGCCGGCGAATCGTCCACGTTGCCCACGGGTACCGGCGAATCACCCCCGTTGCCCATGGGTGCCGAAGAATCCTCCTCGTTCGCCACGGATACCGACGCATTGCTCTCGTTACCCTTTTCGCGCCCGTTATCCAAACCCGACACGGGCGGAACCTCGCCCGGAGTTTCCGACGGGTCGCAGACAATGGAAAGAAGCCTGCCTTCGACCTCCACGAGGTATCCCCATTCAATAAAGGAACGAACAATGGGTTCCTCCCGGCATTCCGAAGCGGGCTCCCCCATTCTCAGGCGGCAGAGACGGCGGTATTCGACCCTGTCGATGATTCTTTGGGATGCCGCCGCACATGCCCTTGTATCGGTCACCCGGAAGCGTCCGTCCGAAAGGGGTTTTACGGTCAGCTCGGGGATCTTTTCCCCGCCCCAGCTCTCCTGCCACGCTTTCAGGCATTCCACGAACGGAACCACGGTCACGGGATTGTCCCGGCTCTCGGACGGATAATCCGCCGTGAAGAAATAGGCCAGCCGGTCGAGGTCCACGGATTCCGGGTATGCCAGGCCGTATGCCGGAAAAGGGGTGATCTCCTTTACGCCGTGGGGCGCGCCGTCGCGGAAATAGGGGCTGGATCTCTGGATGCGCACCGGCGCCGTCGAGGGGGGGGTAAGATGGTGCAGGAGGGGCATGATCCTCGCCTGTTCCCCGTAATCCCCGGCCTTGTCGCCGGGTATTCCCACGAGGATCAGCCAGACCACATCCAGGCCGAACTCCCTTGCGCTCCTCAGCATCTTCAGGTTGATCAGGGGGGTCGATCCCTTGTTGAGCATCTTCAGGAGGCGGGCCGAAAGGGATTCGATGCCGGCCAGTATCCTTGTCACTCCGGCCGAAACGAGGCCCCCGACCTGGGCGCGGGTGAGATTGGCCTTTGTTTCGTATACGATATTTCCCTTGAAAGCGGATCTCCCCAGTGCGGGAAGGAGGGTCTTGAAATAGCCGTGGGGGAGAATGGAATCCGCCGCGAAATAGTTCTCGATCTCGGGGTACAGGGCTTTCAGGCGTTCGAGCTCCCCCAGGACCCGCCCGGGGCTCTTTGAACGATAGGGGACGTCCAGGGCGCTTTCCCCGCAGAACTTGCACTGGTGCTTATGGCCCCACCAGCAGCCCCGGGAACTCTCGAAGGAGAGGGTCACCTGGTTGCGCGGCAGATCGCACTGGGCCATGAAATCTTCGTAATCCGGTTCGGATACCCTGTCCAGGTCCATGACGGGTTCGCAGTTCACGACCTTTCGCGGAGGGAGAACGCCTTCTTCAAGATAGTTCCGGCAAAACTCCGCCAGTGCGAGGTCCCCGTCACCCTGGAACACGAAATCGATCACGGGAAACTTGTCCGCAATCTCCTCTCCCATGGTCCCCTCGCAGTTGTTCCCCCCCATGATGCAGAGGATCTTCGGATCTTTCGCCTTGATCGCGGCCGCCAGGGCAAGGATGGCGTTCGTGGTCTGAAAGCTGGAGGAAAAACCCACCACGGCGGGGGCGTCTTCCATGATTTTCGTCGCCGTCTCCTCGACAAATCGCCTTGACCGCCTCTGGACCTCGAGAAAGGTCTCGTGGGACACCCCCTCCTCCTTTCCCACCACGACCTCGTAAAACCGCTCGATCTTTTCAGGGTACCCATGCCCCCTGAAAGGCCCGCCGTCGTGCCCCTCGGGGCCGGAATGGGCCATGGGCGCGAAGATCCGCTCCAGTATCAACCCGTTGATGGTGCCGAACCTGACCTCCTGAAGGAGCTCCATCCCCAATAGTCGATGATAAAGGAGATTTGCATAGAGAGCCCTGCAACCGATTCCCGCATCCGACAGGGAGCGCTTCAGGACACTCACGGCAAGGGAGGGCATGCCGTAATGGTCACCCACCGGCCCCACCAGCACCACATCGATTTTTACGTTTTTCCCCGTTCTCATGGTCCCCCCCAGCGCCTTCATTTCCAACACCTCAAGCAATTTACCCACCCGCGAAAAAAGGTTTCCCTCCACACCCATTCATCAACGACATAAGCCGAAGCCGCGACTAAGAATCCGATTCATGCAGCGGTATCCGATCAAGGGGTTTAAGAATCTCCACAAAAGAATCAATCTGTCCCCTTTTTCCTGTCATAAAACCGGGAAACAAAAAAACCGCATATCGGATTCAACATGCAGTTTCCCGGGGCCTTTTCCCCTCCTTCGCCCCTGAGCCCCTCCCCCCGCGTCCCCATGCCGCGCGCTCTCCCCGGAATCCAAAGGCAGGAGCGGTACCGGCACGGGAACGCCGGGGGATAAAACCTAACCTCCCAGGTAGGCCTTCTGGATATCCTCGTTCTTCAGGAGGTTTGCCGAGGTGTCCTCGAGCACCAGGTTCCCCACCTCCATCACGTAGCCCCGGTCCGATAGTTTCAGGGCCGCGCGCGCATTCTGCTCCACGAGGATGATGGTCACCCCGTGCTTGTTGATCTTCTTGATGGTCTCGAAGATCGTCGAAATGATGATGGGGGCAAGCCCCAGGCTCGGCTCGTCCAGGAGGAGGATCTTGGGGTCGGCCATCAGGGCCCTTCCGATGGCCAGCATCTGCTGCTCTCCGCCGGAGAGGGTACCGGCAAGCTGCTGATCCCGCTCCTTTAAAACGGGAAAGAGCTCATGGATCCAGGAAAGGGTCTTCCTGTTCTTATCCTCGTCGTCGGATGTAAAGGCCCCCAGCATGAGGTTCTCGGCAACGGTGAGGGTTCCGAAGACCCTCCTGCCCTCGGGCACCTGGGCGATCCCCTGCTTGACGATCTTGTGGGCCGATTCCTTCTGGATCTCCCTGCCCTGGTAGGTGATGGTGCCCTCCGATGCCTTGGCAAGGCCGCTGATGCTCATGAGGGTGGTGGATTTCCCGGCGCCGTTGGCCCCGAGCACGCTCACGATCTCCCCTTCGGCCACATCGATGTTGATGCCGTGGAGCGCCTCGACATTACCGTATTTCACATGTAGATTTTCTATTTTTAGAAGCATCCCTATACCCGTATCTTTTTTTATCTGCTGTTCTGAAGGTTCCGGCTCACGCAGGGGTTCCCGCGCGGCCGGAATCACCCGGGGGCCTGTCCCCGCAGGCCGCCTTCGGCAAGAACCGAGGGCGTCCGGCGTGGGGGGGCCATGTTCCTAGTGGAGGTCCTCGTCGGTCCCGAGATAGGCTTCGATCACCCTTGGATCGTTCTTGATATCCAGGGGAAGCCCCTCGGCGATCTTGGTTCCGAACTCGATGACCACGAGCTTCTCACAGGCGTTCATCACGAGGCTCATATCGTGTTCGATAAGAAGAACGGTGATCCCCCGTTCCTTGCTGATCACGCCGATAAGGTCGATCAGCTCGCCCGTCTCCTGGTCGTTCATTCCGCCGGCGGGCTCGTCGAGGATCAGGACCTTGGGGTCCGTTGCAAGGGCCCTTGCGATCTCCAGTAGCCGCTGCTTTCCGTAAGAGAGGTTCTTGGCCTGCTCGTTGGCCTGCTCCCTCAATCCCACGAAGGTCAGCTCGTCGATGGCCCGGGCAAGGGCCTTCTCCTCCTCCAGCTTCTGGGACTTTGTGGAGAACATGGCGGCGAGGACACCCGCCTTCATGCGGCAGTGGCAGCCCGCCAGCACGTTCTCGACGGCGGACATGTTCTGGAAGAGGCGGATGGTCTGGAATGTCCTTGCGATCCCCATCTCCACGATCTTGTGGGGAAGAAGGTTCAGGACCGACTTTCCCTCGAAGGTGATGGACCCCTCGTTGGGGGTGTAGTTTCCGGTGATCAGGTTGAACACCGTTGTCTTGCCGGCGCCGTTGGGCCCGATAAGGCCCACCACGCTTCCGGCATCCACATCAAAAGAGACGGCATTCACGGCCGTGAGGCCGCCGAATTTCTTGGTGACGTTGTTAAGGCTCAAAAGGGTCATGAGGAAACCTCCGCTCCACTGCCCGAAGGCTTGTTCTTAAGGCCGGGAATCTTGTAGAGCCTTTGAACGGCAGGCAGGATTCCCTCGCTCCGGAAAATCATCATGGCAACCATCGCGGCTCCGAAGATCAGCATCCTTGCCTTGGCAAAGTCCCTGAAGATCTCGGGAAGGCCGATGATGAGAAAGGCGCCCAGGAGCACGCCCCTGATGCTTCCGGATCCCCCCAGGATCACGATGGTGAACATGATCACCGACTCCCAGAAGTTAAAGGAGTCCGGCGCGATGATGCTCATCTTGGCGGCAAAGATGTTTCCGGCCATGCCGGCCCATACCGCGCCGATCACAAAGGCCGTGAGCTTGTACTGGGCCGTGTTGATGCCGCTCCCCTCCGCTGCCGTGTCGTCCTCCCTGAGGTAGTTCAGAGCCCGCCCGAACCGCGAGTTTTCGAGGCGGTTGAAGAGGAAGACGGTGCCGGCCACGAAGAACCAGATCAGGTAGAAGAACTCGTGGGGCTTCCTTATCAGGATCCCGAAGAGCGAAGGACGGCTGATTCCAAAGATCCCGTTGGCGCCCCCGGTGATACCGAACACGTTGTTCACCAGGGCGATCCTCACGATCTCCACCACGCCGATGGTGACGATAAGAAGATAATCTCCGCGAAGGTGGATGATGGGCCTTGCCACCACCATCCCCACGAGTCCCGCGACAATACCCGCAAGGGGCAGGATCAGTAGAACGGGAATATGGAACTGGGTGTTCAGGATCGCCGTCAGATAGGCGCCGATGGCATAGAACGCGGCATGCCCCATATGAAAGAGCCCGGCATGGCCGAGGATGATGTTGAGGGAGAGGGCGAGTATGGCATAGAGCCCCACGTTGTTGAGCACATCCACCCAGTAGGGATTGAGAAACGCGGGCGATACCAGAAGCAGCGCCGACAATACACCGTAAATAACTGTCATGTTCTTTTTCATACTTTTTCCGCCACCCGTTCACCAAGAAGACCCGTGGGCCTGATTAGAAGAATGAGGATAAGGACACAGAAGGCGATGGCATCTTTCCAGGCAATGGAAATATATGCCGCGCCCAGTGCCTCCACGACGCCCAGTATCAACCCGCCCACCATGGCGCCGGGTATGTTGCCGATCCCCCCCAGGATCGCCGCAGTAAATGCCTTGAGTCCGTAGACCCATCCCATGGTGAAGTTGATCTGGCCGTAATAGAGTCCCACCATGAGCCCGGCCGCGCCGCCCAGGGCGGGGCCGATGAGGAACACGATCATGATCACCCGGTCCACGTTGATGCCCATGAGCTTTGCGGCCCCCTGGTCGATGGCGGCCGCCCTGATGGCCGTGCCCACCTTTGTCTTCTGGATAAAGAAGTAGAGGGCGGCCATCATGGCAAGGGAGCAGAAGAACACGATAATCCGGACAAGGGGGATATCCAGTCCCATGATGTTCACCGCCGTCCTGGGCAGGATGTCGTGGGGATATACCCTGAACCTTGCGCCGTAGATGATCATAACGGCATTCTGGAAGAAGATGGAGGCGCCCAGGGCCGAAACAACGGCCGAGAGCCTCGGGGAATTTCGCAAGGGGCGGTATGCCGTCCGTTCCAGAAGCACGCCGATGATCGCCACGAGCCCCACCACCATGGCGGCAAGGATAAGGATTCCCATGACGGGCCCCAGGTGCCCCACCAGACCGAACGCGGTCAAAAGGGTCAGCCCCAGGTAGGCGCCGATGGTAAAGAGATCGCCGTGGGCAAAGTTGATCAGCTTCATCACGCCGTAAACCATGGTGTAACCCAGGGCGATAAGGGCGTAAATGCTGCCGACCGCAAGACCATTCGTCAATTGCTGAAAAAACAGTTCCATTTGTCTACTATCCACTGTTGATTGTTAACATGCCGCCACCTCTGCCGGGCCATTGGCCGTGCCTGGCGACGCTCGTAAAAGCCTTCACGCCTTGTACCGAAAAACCTGCCGGATGCCTGCGCTCTCTCCCGGGCCGGGGGAGGCCGCGATTCATCGCGCCGCGCGCCCCCGGCCTATCTTTCCCGGCACCCCTAAGATATTGAAATGGTTCTACCATTTACAGCGACCCATGCGGTTCGGACCCTGATTCCACGGGTCCTGAAGGCGGCGATCACCAACGGGAATATCAGCCTGAGATTATAAAAGGGGGTTTTGCATCCGCGGCGCCCAAAGGAGGGCGCCGCGGTTTTCGTACATACTAATCCCGCCCGGAGGCGGGATCAAGCTTATCTGGGCTGGAGAACGAAGTTTCCGTTCCCGTCAACCATATAGGTGCGGTAAACGTCGCCGACCCTGTCGCCTTTAGCGTTAAAGGCGATGGGACCGGTAAGGCCTTCGAGATCCTTGAGGTCGTTGTGGAGATAGTCGGCCATCTTGTCGGGATCGGTGGATTTGATGGCTTCGATCGCGGCCACGATGGTCTTGAAGGCGTCACCCGCGAGAACGGACCAGATGGAAGCGGGGGTGGTGCCGTACTTGGCCTTGTAGTTGGCCATGAACTCCTTGGCCTGCTTGGCCATGAGATCCTGGGGAAGGGGGGGCGAAAGACACTTGAAACCGGCGGCGGCTTCGTTGCCCGCGATCTTCACGAGGTCGTTGTTGTTGGTGGCGTCGCCGCCGAAAAAGGGAACCTTCCAGTTCATCTCCATCTTCTGGCGGAGCAGGAGGCCTGCCTCGCCGTAGTAACCGGTGAAGAATACCACGTCGGGGTTGGCGCCCTTCATCTTGGTGAGGATCGCGGAGTAATCGTTCTCCTTGGGGGTAAGGGCATCGTTGAAGACGATGGATGCGCCGCCCTTTTTAAGGAGGGCGATGGTCTCGTCGGCAAGGCCCTTGGCATAGCTGGAGTTGTCGTGGAGAACGGCGATTTTCTTGTAACCGAGTGCCATGAGGGCCTTTGCGGCCACGGCGCCCTGGCTGTCGTCGCGGGGGCTGGTCCTGAAAAAGTACTTGAGGCCCTTTTCGGTGAGGCGAACGCTGGTGGAGCCCGTTGCGATCTGGGGAATCTTGTACTCGTCGTAGATGTTCTGGGTCACTTCCGTGTTGGATGAACCGTAGGTGCCGATAACGGCTACAATACCGCGGGTGGTGAGGCGCTGGGCCGCCATGGAAGAGTTCCTGGCGTCACTGCCGTCGTCCTCGGTAACGATCTCGACCTTCTTGCCCATGACGCCGCCGGCGGCATTCACTTCGTCGGCCAACAACCTTACGATGTTGTCCATATCCTGACCTTCACTGGCATACGCGCCCGTCAGGGGACACATAACGCCGATCTTGATGGTCTTGGCCGCAAACGCGGGCCCGGCAACAAAACACAGGATCAAGGACAAAAACAAAGCCTTCTTCATACACTCCTCCTCAGTTGATTCTTCGTTATCCAACAATAAACGCCAATTGCGACGACTCCGAAGACACTCGCGATGTATACGCCAAAGAGCATGGGCCCGGAGCATCGTCACGGGATGTCGGCCATTACTGACTACTACCAAAAATATCATTGGGATTTACCAGAGAACACCCCCCCTGTCAACGTTGGAGAACGGTTCCGAACGTTACAAAAATGTAGCCTTATTTCCTCCTGCCGAAAACGACACAAGAACACCTTTCGAATGGTCCAACCATACCAACCAAATCCCAAATACCCCTTCCATTACAAGGCGTTAACCCACCCAAACTCCTGTTGCTGATTTCGCAATCGGCATCTTTCCGGCCCCGCTCCCGCCCACCGATTTCAGCCGACTCCAGCCAAACCGGCCACACTAAACAGTCCCGCCGCCCCATCTTCGGGAATCCTGTTTCCCGGCCGGCTTTTCTCATCCATCCACCGGGTGTTCATGGAAATTTTTGCTCAACACATTCCCGGAGCAGACAATATGGTTTAACCATTTCACACAAACCGTTTTTCATCTCCATGCCCCATCCTCCCGGGAGGCCGCCGGCGTCAAAGGGGGCCAATTTACGAAAAACGCAGCATATTAAAGGGTGGAGTGGGGCACAGCGCTGTTTTAAATGTGTTTATCAACTGCTGAAAACGGATATTGACAATTCCTATGCCGCATATCCAACAGATCAGAGGGTGTGGAAAAACCCGGCGAAAGCATGCCGAACAGAGACAACACCCTGTTATATATGCAATATTAAATACACCATGTTGGTTCCACGGCATTTCGCGGAAAAATATTTAAAAAAACAAAATCGCCGTCCCCCGGAGTTTACAAAATTACAGCATCAAAGACGAATGAACCTGCCATTACAAAAATGTACAATCAACGTTGCCGGCTCCGACGATATCGATTCGTATCGCAACCAAACCGAAACGGCCCCCCCCGAGGTTAAAGCATATCAGGTAGTTAAATACTGATAAAACGGTAAAAAACCACCGCCGCCGCCCACACAGCATGACGCACCACACAAGACTCCCCATGCCTCGGAACGCCCTCTAAAATCAGGTTTGGACTTTACATAGCCGTATATTAAGGAGGCAATTCAAACGTAATCGCAACACCGAATGCAGGGGATATGGTTTTTTAAAGGGTAAAATGGATCGATCCCCATCGTCCCCCTCTTCAAGGGAGTCAACAGAAGTGCAAACGTCATGGGGAATCGTGACGGCTCCCAAGGATAAATCCAAGGCTTTTAGGACCTGAAGGCCGGAAATTTAAATTCAAGTTTGGCGCCCTGAATCGTAAAAGACGGGTTGCGATACCATAAGCCCGCTCCACGCTTGAACGAGAACGCTTTTGCATTTTCGAGAGGCGGTTCATACACGCAAGAAAAATTAACCACTTGAGTTTGCTTAACTTACAACCGCCGGCAATGCCCGGCGGCAAGTTTTTTTCAGAGGCGGGGCATATGGAAAAAACAAACAGAAAATCTGAAAAAGATATACGGAACGGACAACGGAACGTCGAAACGACATCCGGGTAGGAGAGGGGCTCCCGGGCTGTTGCAGGCCCGGGAGCTTCTGATATCTCAGTCAAGGGGCATCCCGTTTTTCCGGGCACCCGGCAACCCGCCCGCCGGCGGGAATACGGCCGGCAAGGCGGGGAAAAAACCGGGGCGCGGGAAGGTCGAGATCGCGCCCATGACTTTAGTAGCGGTAATGATCGGGCTTGTAGGGACCTTCAACGGCAACGTTGAGGTAATCGGCCTGCTCCTTGGTGAGCTCGGTGAGCTTCACGCCCAGGCGACCGAGGTGCAGCCTTGCCACCTCCTCGTCCAGCTTCTTGGGAAGGGTGTAAACGCCGATCTCCCTGCCGCCCTTTGCCAGGTCGATCTGGGCGAGGGTCTGGTTCGTGAAGCTTGCGCTCATCACGAAGGAGGGGTGACCGGTGGCGCAGCCCAGGTTCACCAGGCGTCCTTCGGCAAGAACGATGATGGAGTTGCCGGACTTGAGGGTCCACTTGTCCACCTGGGGCTTGATCTCCAGCTTGGTGCACTCGTCGCTGCTCTCCAGGTAGCTCATCTCGATCTCGTTGTCGAAATGGCCGATGTTGCAGACGATGGCCTCGTCCTTCATCCTCTCCATGTCCGCGCCGGTGATCACGTGGTAGCATCCCGTGGCGGTCACGAAGATATCGCCCATGGACGCGGCCTCCTCCATGGTGAGGATCTCGTATCCCTCCATGGAAGCCTGGAGCGCGCAGATGGGATCCACCTCGGTCACGATGACCCGGGCGCCAAAGCCCTTCATGGAATGGGCGCAGCCCTTGCCCACGTCACCGTAGCCGCAGACCACCACGACCTTACCGGCGATCATCACGTCGGTGGCACGCTTGATGCCGTCGGCAAGGGACTCCCGGCAGCCGTAGAGGTTGTCGAACTTGGACTTGGTCACGGCGTCGTTCACGTTGATGGCGGGGAAGAGGAGCTCGCCCCTTTCCATGAGCTGGTAGAGGCGGTGAACACCCGTGGTGGTCTCCTCGGAAACGCCCTGGAGTTTTTCGGCGACCTTTGTCCAGTGCTTGGGATCCTTCTCATAGGTTGCCTTGAGGCGCTCCATAAGGCATTTCAGATCGGGGTTGTCGTAGGTCTTCTCCAGAAGGGAAGGATCCTTCTCCACCCTTACGCCCTCGTGAATAAAGAGGGTGGCGTCGCCGCCGTCGTCCACGATCAGGTCGGGGCCGCTGCCGTCGGGCCAGGTAAGGGCCATCTCGGTGCACCACCAGAACTCCTCGAGGGTCTCGCCCTTCCATGCGAACACCTTGGAGGTGCCCTTCTTGGCGATGGCCGCCGCCGCATGATCCTGGGTGGAGAAGATGTTGCAGGTTGCCCAGCGAAGGTCCGCGCCAAGGGCTTCCAGGGTATCGATGAGCATGGCGGTCTGGATGGTCATGTGGAGGCTGCCCATGACCTTGAGCCCCTTGAGGGGTTTCTCCTCTCCGTATTTCTCCCTGAGGGCCATGAGCCCGGGCATCTCTTTTTCGGAAAGCTGCATATCGCGGATTCCGTAATCCGCGAGGGACATGTCGGCAACCTTGTTCTCGAGTGTAAGGTCAAGCGCTTCAAAAGCCATATTGTTCTCCTGATGGTATTTTTAATAAAAATGTTGATGTATATCGAATCCGAATCCCGCCGTGCCCGGCAAAAGCCGGTCCCGCCGCCGGCAATAAAACCCCGCTCCCTTTTAAAACCGCAATGGGTCGTCGGGCGCAAAGCTCTTTGCAGGGGCCGGGAGTCGATCCGGGGCAAGGGCAATGCCGTCCAAAGGGGCACCGCTTCCGGATATCTCTTGATCACAATAACGCGACCCGGCATCGCTGCCGGAAATTCAAGTCAAATCGTTCCCTTTTGCCTTTATTCGCGTCAAAAGAGGCTAACGGACCGTGGAAACCGCCGTGTATCTCGTCATCCTTTTTTAACACCCCTGTACAGGGTCAGGGAAAGGGACTGGAGAAGACGGTGGGAGGCGCTGGTTTCAAGGGAAAACCCGTGATCGCCGAAAAACTTTTCCATCTCCAGGGGAGTGAACCCCAGCCAGCGATCGCCGTATGTCCTTCGCATGGCCTCGTTGCCGTGCTTGTCCAGCTCGGCGATGAGGAACGTTCCACCGGGGGCAAGGACCCTGGCCGCCTCGGCAAAAGCCGCTGCGGGATCGTCCATGTGGTGGAGGGCCAGGGAGATCACGGCACAGTCCACCTCCCCGTCGCTCAAGGGCAGGTGCTCCAGCTCCCCGAGCCTCAGGTCCACGCCGCCGCCGGAAAATCGGTTCCGCGCCTGCTGGAGCATGCTGGAGGAGCTGTCCACGCCGATCACGCTCCCGGCCTGTTCCATGAGGCGGGTCAAGAGTTCCCCGGTGCCGCAGCCCAGGTCCGCCACCGCGCCGCAGTTGCCCAGCATCTCCGCAACGGCCCGGTTCAGGTCGAAATCACCGAGGATGTCCAGCTTGAGCCGGTCCCATTCCGGAGCGATGGCATCGAAAAAGAGCCGGGTTTCCTGCTTCCTCTCCTCCACCACCTTGCCGGCGAACATCAGATCCTTGGTGAACACGGGGTCGTCGTCGAAAAGGTACCCCACCGCCTCGATGAACTCCTTGCCGTCCCCCTCGGACACGGCGGAATAGAACGCCCAGACCCCGTCCCTTCTGCAGGCCAGCAGGCCGGCATCGGTGAGGATCTTGAGGTGGCGGGAGATGCGGGACTGGCCCATGTCCATGAGGGCAACGATCTCCCCCACGCTGAGCTCGTGGTGAAGCAGGACATTGAACAGCCTGACCCGGGTTATGTCGGAAAGTGATTTAAAATATTGCAAACTCTTCATAACAAAATATCCAGATTTTTTGATATATACTAACCCGCCGATTTTTTTAGTCAAGGAAAATCCCATATTTTTTTCCCGATAACCCCGGTCTCGCCCCCTTCCTTCACCCCGTGAAAGGCAAGTTGGGTATTGCCTTCATTATATTTTTTGGTTAAACTTTAGGGGTTTTCCATGGAATCGCCCGGAAGCGCCGGACCGTTTGAACGGCTCCGGCACATGGTTCCGGGGCCCGGAAAAAAGGCCCCGGGACAACCCGCACACTGCCGGATCGACCCTGGAAGCCGCACATCCATCTGTTACGGCATCGGTTTACCATCTGAGCAAAGGATCGTTATAATGGATTTCAAGAAATTAGGAGAGGACCTCGGCCTTGATGAAGATGAGTTCATCGAACTCGCCGAACTGTTCGTGGAAACGGCGCCCCAGGATCTCCAGCGTCTCACCGAGGCGGGCGAGACAAACAGCCCGAGTCTGGCGGCGGAGGCCGCCCATTCCTTGAAAGGCTCCAGCGGCAACCTCGGTTTTGCCGAGATCTCCGAAATTGCGGGCCACGCGGAAAAGAGCTACCGCAACGGGGAAATGGATGGGCTCGAAGAGACCGTCCTCCTTCTGAGGCGGAAAATCGACGAGCTCGCCGGCCTCCTCTGAGGATCGTCTCCCGGCAACCATGCCGCCGTCATTGGCCCCATGCATGAACCAACACAAAAGGCCCCTCAATGAATCCGACGTTTTCCATACTCGCGGTGGACGACAACCCCATCAACCTGAAGATCATCGAAAAGGTTCTGGGAAAGGAGGGGTACCGCATCCTGACCGCCCCCGACGGCCCCACCGCCATGGCGCTGGCCGTTGGGGAGCAACCGCACCTGATTCTCCTGGATATCGTCATGCCCGGGGAGAACGGCTTCGATGTGCTGCGAAAGCTCAGGAACAACGCCGGCACCACGTCGATCCCCGTGATATTCCTCACCAGCGTGAACGAGATCGACTCCAAGCTCGCGGGTTTCGAGCTGGGGGCCGTGGATTACATCATCAAACCCTTTCACCCCCTGGAGGTCCTGGCGAGGATACGGCTGCACCTGAAGCTCTCCATCGCCACGAACTCCCTGATCGCCGCACAGGCAATGAAGCTCAGGCAGCTCACCGAGGCCCAGGCCTCCATGCTCACCGCGCCAAACGATCTGCCCGATGCAAGGTTCGGGGTCTCCTACCTTGCCCTGCACGAGGCAGGGGGCGACTTTTACGACGTCATGGCCATCTCCCAGTCGATCCACGGCTATTTCGTGGCGGATTTTTCGGGCCACGACATCAGCACCAGTTATCTCACGGCATCCCTCAAGGCGCTCCTGAAGCAGAACTGCACCCCCATCTACAAGCCCCAGGAGAGCATCAAGCTGATCAACGACGTGCTCGTGGAGATCCTGCCCTCGGGCAAGTATCTCACGGCATGCTACGCACGGCTGAACCGAAAGAAGATGGAGCTGATCATCATCAGCTCCGGCCACCCGCCCGTCTGCTTCGTACCCCTTTCCGGGGAACCCAGGCTCTTCGAGCTCAAGGGGGACATCCTGGGGGTGTTCCATGACGTTTTCTTCGAGACCGTGACGGTCCCGGTGGCCCCGGGAGACCGGTTTTACCTCTATTCCGACGCCCTCCTGGAATCCGGCAGGAACAAGCGGGTATGGACCGAGGGAAAGGCCGGACTCATCGAAGCCTGCGCGACCGCGGCAAATCACCCCATAGAGGCGGCACCGGAGGTGATAAAGGAGCTCCTCCTCCGCGACGCGGGCCCCCTGGAAGACGACCTCGTGATCCTGGGCGTCGAAGTTTAACGGTTCTTAACGGCAACGCTTTAATCTTTTGATGGTGATGCAATGACCTCCGAAACAGAATTTAATATCACCCAGGGTGCATCGAGCCTCTTTATCCAACTCTCCTCCACCCTCGAAAATGTCGACAGGGTCGCCGGGCTCACCCGGACGTTCCTTGACGAGCGGGGCCACGGCGCCCTCATCTTTTCGGCGGGCCTGGTGCTGCGGGAAGGCCTCACCAATGCCGTCAAGCATGCCCACCGCTCCGATTCCGGAAAACTCATCCAGTATCGCCTCGAACTTCGCGACAAGCTCCTCTTCATGGAGATCGAGGACCAGGGATCGGGTTTCGACTGGCGAAAGATCGCAAGCGACGCCATGGCCGAGGATGCCGACCACGGCCGGGGCTTGAAGATCATGCGCCATTATTTCACGGAATGCCGTTACAACGACGCCGGCAACAAGCTGACCCTCGTAAAGAAAATCGACTGACCCGCCCCGGTGAAAATTGCATTTACTATCTCCTTGAAAAAAAGAAATATATTATCTAAATTATGTTCCATGGGATACGTATTCACATATGACGACGCCGCCGGGGAAGAGGAGACCCTCAATCCTTACCAGACGGACCTGGGAACCCGACTGATGCTTTCCATGCTGGCTCCCCGCCCCGGGGAGTCCCTGCTGGATATCGGATGCGGCACCGGAAGGAACACCCTTCCCCTCCTTGACCGCAAACTGCACGTGACGGGCCTGGACCCCTCTCCGTTCATGCTGGATATTGCCGATAGAAGGCTCGGAGACCGGGTGGACCTCCACTGCGGTTTTGCCGAGGAGCTCCCATTCGAGGACAACGCGTTCAACCACGCCTGCCTGTTCACCAGTCTCGAGTATGTGAACGACCCCGTCAAGGCCGTTGAGGAGGCGGCAAGGGTCGCCAAGGACCGGGTGTTTATCGGCGTTCGGAACCGGTATGCCCTCTCCGGTTTCCATGATCGTATCAAGGGCCTCTTCACCACGAGCATACATAACCGCGCCCAGTTCTTCAGCGTCTGGGAACTCAAGGGGATCGTGCGCAAGATTCTCGGGAACCCGCCCCTCAAGTGGCGGACCGCCTGCCAGTTTCCCCTTTTGACCGGCCGCATGGCCCGCTCCGTGGAGAGAAACAGGTTCGTCCAGAGGTCTCCCCTGGGCACCTATATCGGCATGGTCTTTGCCCCGGTCCCCAGCTTCACCACCACCCCCCTAACCCTCCAGTACTCGATCCACCCCACTGCGGGCAGCGGGGTGGCCGGATTTGCCCGGAATCTCAGGGACCGCTCCCCGGAAAAAAACAACGGCAAGCCCGGGTTGCAACGCCCCCTTTGAGCCTTTCCCCTCCCAAGCCGTCGGCCCGGGGCAGTGCCGGGGCGCGGTTTCAAATACGGGCATGATGGTTATTTTCATTAGAAATCCCAAGATCCCGAGGGGTTCCGCCACTGCCGCCGGCGCGCGCGCCTGATCCGGATTTCATGTTTGATAAGGAGAAAAAATGGATGCCAGACTTTACACAGACCTTGGCGAGAGAAGGGTGCAATGCGCCCTTTGCAGCCACAGATGCAAAATAGCCCCCGGCAAAAGGGGGATCTGCAATGTGCGGGAAAACCGGGAAGGGGTGCTGACGCCCCTTGTTTACGGCAAGCTCATCGCCCGGCACATCGACCCCATCGAGAAGAAACCTCTGTTTCACTTTATGCCGGGCAGCCTCTCCTACTCCATCGCAACGGTGGGCTGCAACTTCAAATGCGCCTTCTGCCAGAACCATGATATCGCCCAGATGCCCTCGGATCATCGGGTCGTCATGGGGGACGACTGGGCCCCCGAAGAGGTGGTGACGGCTGCGGTCAGGGGGGGATGCCGGAGCATCTCCTACACCTACAACGAACCCACGGTCTTTTTCGAGTTCGCCCTTGAAACGGCAATGCTCGCCCACGAAAGGGGGCTCAAAAACGTCTTTGTCACCAACGGCTACATGACCGAAGAGGCCCTTACGGAGCTTCGGCCCTTCATGGACGGGGTCAACGTGGATCTCAAGGGGTTTACGGCGGAGTTCTACAAAAAGTACTGCGGCGCGAAACTGGGCCCCGTGAAGGATACCCTGATCCGGATGAAGGAGATGGGGATCTTCATGGAGGTGACCACCCTGGTCATTCCCGGGCTCAACGATTCCGAGGCGGAACTTTCGGCCCTTGCGCGGTTCATCGCGGACGAACTCGGCACCGGCACCCCCTGGCATATCAGCCGTTTTCACCCGGCATACCGGCTCATGAATATCGAACCCACCCCGTTAAAGACTCTTGCCATGGCCCGTAAATCAGGTATAAAGGCTGGACTCAGGTACATTTACACGGGCAATGTGCCTGGAAACGAGGGGGAGGACACCCTCTGCCACAACTGCGGAAAGACCCTGATAAACCGCCGGCATTTCTCGGTGGCCGGCAATATCATCGAAAACGGCTGCTGCCCCGTGTGCGGTACCCATATCGAAGGAGTGGACCTTTAAATTGAAGACAGACGGTAAATTGAAGAGAGCAGGAAGCCCCCCCCTTTCCATCCGGGAGAGGATCGTCACGTATGCCGGCATGATCAAGTTCAGCCACACGATCTTCGCCCTTCCCTTTGCCCTGTCCGCCGTGGTCATGGCCCAACGGACCCACCCCGTTACATTGACCGCGTTTTTCTGGATCCTCGTCGCCATGGTGGGCGCAAGATCCGCCGCCATGGGCTTCAACCGCATCGTGGATGCGGAGATCGACGGAAAGAACCCCCGCACGGCCATGCGGGAGATCCCTTCGGGCGCCCTCACAAGGGGATCGGCCGTGATCTTCACGCTGCTCTTTTCGGCCCTCTTCATCCTTGCCGCCGGCATGCTGGGGCCCCTTCCCCTGGTCCTCTCCGTCCCGGTCCTCCTGGTGCTCTTCTCCTACTCCTATACCAAGCGGTTCACATGGCTCTGTCACCTCTACCTGGGATTCACCATCTCCCTGGCCCCCATGGGGGCATGGGTGGCCCTGACCAACAGCTTTTCCTGGCCCGTGGCCTTTCTGAGCCTGGGCCTGCTCACCTATATCGCGGGCTTCGACATCCTCTACGCATGCCAGGACACGGATTTCGACATCAAGGAGGGGCTCCACTCCATTCCCTCGCGCCTGGGCGTGAAAACCGCCCTGACCCTCTCCTCCCTGCTCCATGTGGCGACCTTCGGCTTTTTCCTCCTGGTTCACATGAGCTTCGGGCTGAACCGGGTCTACCTGACGATGCTGGGATTGATCGCTATCCTTCTGGTGATCGAGCACCGGCTGATCAACCCCCGCGACCTCAGCAAGATCAACATCGCCTTTTTTCACATCAACAGCGTGATCTCCGTGCTCCTCTTCGTGGGCATTCTGGCCAGTGAAATCGCGAGGCCGTGGATATGAAGCCCAGGTATGTGGTGGCAGTGTGCGGGGCCTCGGGCTCCCTTTACGCGATCCGACTCCTCTCGGCCCTCCTGGAGCGGCCCGTTTCCGTGTACCTTGTGGTCTCCAGGGCCGGCAAGCTTGTCATGGAGCATGAGGTGGGCTATTCGGGCGACGACATGATCGATTTTCTAAAGGAACGGGGATGCCGGTTTCACGAAGAGGCCGAGCTGAACGTATACGGGGACGACGATTTTTTCGCCCCCCCCGCCAGCGGCTCCTTCCGGCACCGGGGCATGGTCGTCGCCCCCTGCACCATGGGCACCCTGGGCGCGATCTCGGCCGGAACCGGGTCGAACCTCATCCATCGGGCGGCGGATGTCTGCCTCAAGGAGAGAAGGCCCCTGATCCTCATGACCCGGGAGACGCCGCTCAACAGAATCCACCTTCAAAACATGCTCACGGCAACGGACGCCGGCGCGATTGTCCTGCCCTGCTCCCCCTCCTTTTACGGGGGCGCGGATACCGTGGAAGCCCTGGTGGACACGGTCACCGCAAGGGTCCTGGACCAGCTCCATATTCCCCAGCGCATGGTAAGTGAGTGGGGCGTGGAGAGGTAAAAGACGGGTTCGAACTACCACACCCGTCCCTTCCGGGCAAGAACCGCTTTTCATACCGGGATCCAATCTTCCCGCGAATTTCAACGGGAACAGGAGAACGCAGCCGCTCCGTAAGGCCGGAAAGGTGCTGATCGGAGTTTCATTGATGGGCGATTTCCAGGCGGACCTACCTTGCAAAATTCAAATACCTATTGTTCTCAGGGTTTTACAAGCTCAATTAAATCATGAGCGTTCGTCGACGGGAAAGCCGAAACGGTACCGGTTTCAGTGGAACTCGGAGGGGATCGGGACGGATGCTTCCAGGGGCCCCAGGAGCATCCGTCCGGAGAAATGGGCCGTATTGCCTATTTGGCAATGGGTTCGTCGAACTTGCAGGAGAGGAGGAGCAGGTCGTCCTCGTAAACGGTCTTCACCTTGTAGGGGAGGCTCTTGAAGAGTCCGATCATGGCCTGGTTCCTGGGAAGGGTATAGGCCACGAGGCCCGATATACCGTTTTCCCGGGCCGCCTGGGCCAACTTCCGCAGCATGGTCTTGGAGAGTCCCTTGCCCTGCCATTCCCGGCTCACCGTGAAGGCGATCTCCGCCATGTTGTTGGAGGGATCCAGGAGGTACTCACCAACCGCCACCACCCTTCCGAAGCCGAACTCACCCACCACCGCAACAAAAGTGAGATCCCTGATATAGTCGATCTCGAAGGTGACCTCCACCTCGTCGTGGACAAAACTGCTCTTCTCGTGGAAGAAGCGCGAGAAAATGTCCTCCTTGTCCAGGTCGTAGTAATGCTCCTGGATCCTCCTCTCGTCCACGGGCTTGGCGGGCCGGATGGTGACCTCCTGGCCGTCGATGCTCTTCACCTCCTCGAGCTTCACGGGATAGATCCCGTGGACCGACTCCCTGAGGGTGCGCTCCTGGCCCAGGAGCTTCATCTCCTTTGCCTGCTGGAACAGCTCCTCCCTGAAATCCGGATGCGAGATGCTGATCAGGGCCATGGCCCGCTCCTGGAGGCTCTTTCCAAAGAGGTTCACCACCCCGTACTCGGTAACCACGTACCCCACGTCTCCCCTGGGCACCACCACGGCGGTGTCCTCGAGGCTGGGAACGATGCGGCTCTTCTTTCCCTGGTTGCTGGTGGAGGTGAGCATGAGGATCGATTTTCCCCCCGGAGAGTTGTTGGCCCCCCTCACAAAGTCCAGCATGCCGGTCACCCCGGCGAAGTTGTTGTACTGGAGGGCGTCCGCCGCCACCTGCCCCGTGAGGTCGATGGCCATGGCAACACTCATGGAGACCATCTTGTTGTGGCGGGCGATGATCGCGGGGTTGTTCACATACTCGCTGGGCTGAAAGTCGATGGAGGGGTTGTCGTGGATATACTCGTAGAGGTTCGCCGAGCCGATGGCGCTGCTGGCAACGATCCTTCCCTCCTTGAACCCCTTGACTCGGTTCGTGATCACCCCCTTGGAGACCAGGCGCATGATGCCGTCCACCAGGTACTCCGTGTGAACCCCCAGATCGTTCTTGTCCGTTAACGCAAGCAGGGTGGCATGGGGCGAGGCCCCGGGGCTGATATGAAGGGTGGAGCCGTCCTCGATAAGCCTTGCGATGAGTTTTCCCACCTCGTTGGCCGCCTCGGATTCAGGGGGCTCGCCGATGGTGAGCAGCTCCTCCTCGTGCTCCACGATCACCTGCACGTCGTTCACATGGATAAAGCTCCTCCCCAGCACCCTGGGCATCTTGTAGTTCACCTGGGCGATGACAAGATCCGCCGCAAGGGCCGCGGCCAGGGTCACGTCAACGGACACGCCGAGGCTCATCCACCCGAAATCGTCCGGGGGCGAGACCTGTATCAACGCCACGTGGATGGGCAACTGCCTTGTCCTGAAGAGGCGGGGCAGGGCCGAGAGGTTCAGGGGGGTGATGAACCGCTTGTTGTCCGCCAGCACCCGGGGCTTTCCCGATCCCAGGTAAAAGGAACGGATATTGAGGTTCTGGCTCTTGGACTCGTTGGCGATCATGGTGAGCGGCGTGGTTTCCAGGCTCAGCAGCCGGATGATCTCGAGGTCCGTGAACTGCCGCGACGCCTCCGCAAGCCCCCTCACCAGGTGCTGGGGTTCCCCGCAGGAGGTGCCGATAAAGACCCTCTGCCCCGGCTTTATGAGATTGATGGCTTCCTTGACCGTTTTTCTGTTCTTGACGTAATTATCCGCCCAGTAATCCGATGACGCCATGATAATCCTCCAGCAGTTTCGTCGATTCGTATGAACAGCAGGTTCCGGGTGATCATTATTACTTATCCCTTATGGATTATCAACCCCGGAAACCCCCTTCGCTCGAATACTTTCCCCCGTGATACCGGCAAGATCCGTTTCACCCTCCGGAACCGTCGCTTATTGCCGGTTTTGGGGAACAATCCCCGCGCGCCGGCGCGTAATTCCCGGGTATGGGGATACGATTTCCTTAATAGGGAAAAAGCCCCGGAGTCCAGAAATATTCCCGTAGTGGGGAAAAATCCAACATTTTTTTCCGGTTTATCTCCTTTTTCCTTGCAAAATGAACAAAATAAAGTTAATGAAGATCATTCAGTAAATATGGAGGCTTCATCATCATGGGTGTCAGGGAACGGAAAAAAAGGGAAAAAGAGATCCGTCGCCGGGAGATCCTGGATGCCGCAAGAAAGGTTTTCGCGGCCCGGGGACTCAAGAAGACCACCATGGAGGAGATCGCCAGGGAAGCCGAGCTCAGTCCGGGTACCCTGTACCTGTATTTCAAGAACAAGGACGAGCTCATCGCCTGCCTCTCCACCTCCGTACTCGAATACCTGAGGGATCAGCTCCGCGAGGTGAACCTGCGCAAGGAACTCGACCCCCATGCAAAACTCTACTTTCTCAAGCAGACCCTCTTCCACGTCTACGAATTCGACTCGCTTCTGCTCCTCAACATTTTCAATATCCAGTCGGGCGAAAACCTCAAGAACCTCTCGGACGAGATGCTCGAGGTGATCAAGGAGCTCTCCAGGAGCTCCATCAGTGAAATCGCTAAAATCTTCGAGGAGGGCATCGACAAGGGATTCTTTATCGAAAAGCATCCCATGGCCCTTGCGGACATCACATGGTCCCTCTTCTCGGGGGTGGTGCTCTGGGAGGACAGCAAGAAACTCCTGGACAGCCAGAAAGACTATCTGAAACAGACCTTCGAGACCGCCTTTGAGATCCTGATCCGGGGCGTGGTCAAGGAGATGCCGGACGCGGGCGACGCCCTTCGCGAAGGGCGCTTCGACTGGGACAACCGGTAAAACGGGTTCCGGCCAAAGCCGAACAATTCGCCCCATGAAAGCCGGGGAAGCATCCCCTTTCCGGGAGTTTCCCCCTTTTTCCGGGAACCTTTTTCAAATACGGATTCATTAAAAACATAAAACAGCTAAAGATGTCCAAGCCGGGCCCGAGCCGGCCCTTGGCGCGGCCGCCTTTTCTGCCGGCGGATTTGAAGGGAGGTGATCTTTCAAGCGGGCGCAAGAACCGCAGGAAGCGCAACTGAATTTTCATTGAATCGTTAACCCCACAAGTTTAAGGAGATTCCGGTATGTCAGAAAAAAAAGAAGTTGTCGAGACCACCGAAGCGCAGATCGCAGTTCACTGGCAGGAAGAGGATTACTATCATCCCCCGTCAAAGTTCATCGCCCAGGCCAACATGACTGACGAAACCATCTATGATCGGTTCAGCCTGGACAATTTCCCGGAATGCTTCAAGGAGTATGCGGACCTTCTCACCTGGTACAAGTACTGGGACAAGACCCTGGACACCAGCGACGCCCCCTGCTGGAAGTGGTTCGTGGGCGGCAAGATCAACGCCAGCTACAACTGCGTGGACCGCCACCTTGAAAAGAACCGTAACAAGACCGCCATCCACTTCGTGCCCGAGCTCGAAGAGGAGAAGGTGGAGCACATCACCTACCAGGAGCTCTACGTCAGGGTCAACGAGTTCGCAGCCCTGCTCCGTGATTTCGGAAAACTCAAGAGGGGCGACCGGGTCACCATCCATATGCCCATGAGCGCGGAGCTTCCCATCACCATGCTGGCCTGCGCAAGGCTGGGCGTGATCCACTCGGTGGTATTCGGCGGTTTCTCCTCTTCCGCCTGCGCCGACAGGATCGTGGACTCCGGAAGCCGGGTCCTCATCACCACGGACGCCTA